>JAEEGK010005299.1_pt1 | contig 31201 bp, 30 predicted proteins | sample 8958771 | NCBI WGS metagenome assembly JAEEGK01 (sample SAMN16246547, study PRJNA631951) | gut metagenome | biome: gut microbiome; feature: rumen; material: SC-attached | host: Bos | place: Iran: Karaj | collected 2018-10
TATGTTGCAATAAGATCCGATGCTATACAACAGCTCAGGAACGATTTGCCGGTACCTACTGTACCACAAAAAAGGATATTTCGGTAGTCCGTATCAAAAGTATCGATAAACCCTCTGCAATACTCGACCGCTTTGACAAAGTGATCTTTGGTCTCTTCGTCGAATACGTCGGTACGCATAACGGAAAAGTTGTTGTTTTTAAGAAGAGCGGCCATTCCGGACTGCTCCAGAAGAATCTCCGACTCCCTTTTCCTGAAACATTTACACTTTTCGGCGGGCCCGTCAGATTTTACGATAAATCCCGTATCTTTGCAATAAGGACAAGTATAAATCCTGTCCGCATAGGCAGGATCCACGCCTGCTGCCTTCATGAGAGTTTCCCTCTCGGCCTTTGCCTCAGCCAGCTTATCTGTGTAATCAGCCTCATCGTTTCCTTTGAGGGCCGCCAAAGCTTTTTCCGTGAGGATATCCATTATCTTCTGATCGGATTCCTTAAGTTCGGGGTGTTCGGAATAGACCTTCTTCAGCCTCTCGTCACGGATCCTTTCATTTTCAATCCTTATGCTGCTGTATTCTTCCTGCAACCTTTCAAAGGCTCCGTTCTGAAGTGCCACCTTTACGCTCCGTTTCAGTTCTTGATAAGCTTTTTCTCAAGTTCCTTAAAATCTATGTCGGTTCTCTGCGAAAACCTGTTGAATTTATTAGTGGAATTATCTCCTGCACCGGGTCCCTTTATTACTACGGGGCTCTTTTCCGCGGATGCTTCGAATGCCTTATCCAGATTCTCGACATCTCCAAGGTTTCCTACGCCCTTATCCTTCCAGTTCTTAAGGATCTTGTCGGCATACTGGAAACGATTCTTCTCCGTTGCCATAACGGTCCTGTCGCAGGCTTCAAGGATAATATCATCGGAAAAACCGTACTCGCCGGTCCATTTGGTTATATAAGAGACTTCTTTGTCGGTAGGGGTATTACCCGTCTTACCGAGCTGTCTCATAATGTCATAGACTTTTCTGTCATACCTTCCCGGAGCATTTTCCGCTTCCTGAGGAGTGGTTATACCGCGCTCTTTCCAGGATATGGCAACCTTTTCAATATATCTGAAATCGGACTTATTTCTTGAAGCACAAGTTTGGAGGAGGTGATCGAAAAGTTCGTCCGAAAAACCGAGTTCATCGCAGATATATATTATGGTGCCGATATCCGAAGGTGAAAGAGGCTTCTTCCTGTATTCTTCTGCGAGATAGAAAATATCTATTCCGCTTTCGGAGGAGGTATGGGAAGATTTGAATTCCCTTACCATGGAAGGGGTATAAGAAGGCTTTGCGGGTATCGCTGCAGCCTTGTTTTCGGCCTCTGCATTACTTTCCGCAGCCTTTCGTTCGTTTTCGCTGAATACGGTCTGTTTTCCGGGAGACGATATGATCGTCTGGGGAACGACAAGCGACTGGGGTAAATGCGTGGACTCCACCGAGGGAGAAGCGCTGTCACTTCTGCACAGATTCTTAAGATGTACTCCGCAAAGGTTTCCCGCATCATCATAATCCAGATCCAGTATGCCCTTGCTCTGCCAGTACTTAAATGCTCTGAGCACATCCTTCTCGGTATAGTTGAACCTGTCTGCGATATCCGTTACGGATGTCTCCAGATTGGCGCTCATCATACGCACGGTATAGAGATATACCTTAAGCTGCGCATCATTTGCATCGGTCATGTACTCGTCGATGAACCTGTTTGAAAGGATCGTCGCATTTATGTAGCTGTCCTGATAGATTGTTAACTGTGACAAAAAAGTGACCCCCGTTCGCCGCCTGATCCAAATCAGCGGTAATACCACTTATATCACAAAGGCCACTTTCGCAAAATGGACAAAATGACGATTTATCAGAAAACATGCGGTTTTCAAGGTTAGCCACAAAATCGGTGGATTAAGTGGATTAAGTGGATAACAGGTGTAAGGTCCGCATGGATACTGGATTCAGATATCCACATAATAATTAAATAATCCACGGTATTTTCAACCCGTCAGGATTGAAACACCGTGGATATGTGGAAAGATCAGCCGTTTAATAATGAATCGCCTATTTTATATACATCTCCGGCACCCATAGTTATCAACATATCTCCCTCTTGGCAATTTTTTCGGAGGAAGTCCTCAATTTTTTCAAATGAGGGGAAATAATAACTGGCGGTACCCTTTTTTCTGACAGCTTCGGCCAGAATTTCGGAACTCATTCCCAGAGTATCGGTTTCTCTCGCCGCATAAATATCCGCAAGAACAACCTTATCCGCCATGCTCAGCACCTGCGCAAAATCATCAAAGAAAGCCTTGGTCCTGGTATAAGTATGAGGCTGGAAAACAACCCAGAGATCCTTGTGCTTGACAGAGAGAGCGGCTTTCATGGTTGCCCTTATCTCGGTGGGATGATGAGCGTAATCATCAACCAGCATTACACCGCCCAGTATTGTTCCCTTTTTCTGGAATCTTCTGTCCGTTCCCTCAAAAGTATTAAGTGCCTTGGATACTGCGGTTTCTTCCGCACCGACCGCATCAGCAAACGCACATGCGGCCAATGCGTTCAGTATATTGTGCTCACCGGGAACTCCCAGGTGGATATGCATCCTGTCTTTGCCGTGAACCTTCAGATCAAACTCGGGACATCCCATATCGTCATAGAATACGTTGTCCGCGGTATAGTCGGGTTCTTTTCCGGTAGATGAAAGACCGAATGTTACCACATTGCACTCAAGCCCGTCCGTTATATAATCAGTATTTTCGATGGCGGAATTAATGATGAGTGTTCCGTCCGCCGATACAAGATTTGCAAATTTCTTAAAAGAAGACCTGATATCATCCAGATCCTTGAAGAAATCCAGATGATCTTCTTCTATATTAAGGATAAGAGCGATATCCGGAAAAAAGTCCAAAAAGCTGTTGGTGTATTCGCATGCTTCGGTTACAAAGTAATCCCTTCCCCCGACTCTTATGTTTCCTCCGATGGAAGGAAGCATTCCTCCTACGGTTATGGTGGGATCGGTATTCTGTGCCAGAAGGATCTCACTGATCATGGATGTGGTGGTGGTCTTTCCGTGGGTTCCGCTTATGGCAATCGAAGTCTTATAATTCTTCATCAGCTGGCCCACAAGCTGTGCACGGGTAAGCGAGGGGATTCCAAGTCTCTTAATCTCCACATATTCGGGATTATCGGGGTGGATCGCAGCGGTAAACACCGCAACCTCAATATCATCCGTGATATTCTCGGCTTTCTGGCCGTAGTAAACCTTGATTCCTTCTTTTTCCAGAAGATCCGTGACCTCCGAAGGGGCTCTGTCGGATCCCGATACATCGAAACCTTCACGCTTAAGTATGGTGGCCAGACCGCTCATACTTATGCCTCCGATTCCGACAAAATAAACCTTTACAGGCTTAGAAAAGTCGATATTATACATTTCGCGCCTCCAATTGCTTAAAAAAGCAGTAGACATAATTCGGATAATAAGATATTATCTCCCTTGTGTCCTAAACAGGTATTATAGCATTTTTCGCTTATGTCTGCATCCCGGGCATTTTTATCGTAACTCGGTCAGTTCGAAACCTTCCTGACCAAGCAAAAATTCAAAATCTGTTTTTTATTTACTTGTCTGCTTTCCGTATTGCTTCTTCAAAAAGCCTCGACAATGCCCGCATTGTCTACGTTTTTTTCATTGCAATCCAAAAAGCATCCTTCGTAAATCTAAAAACATCTTTTTCGAATTTTCGCTTAAAACAAAACTAGAGGAAAAACAAATGAAAAACAACAAAGAAGTTCTGTTCATCACCTACGCTGCCGTAATAGCAGCGCTCTACACCGTGCTGTCCTATTATGCAGGTGTTCTCAACCTCGCAAGCGGGGTTATCCAGGTAAGATTCTCCGAAGCACTTACCATACTTGCAGCTTTTACTCCCGCTGCCATTCCCGGACTCTGGATCGGATGTATCATCAGTAATATCATACTTGCGTGCGACCCCATCGATGTCGTATTCGGTTCACTTGCAACCCTTATCGGTGCGGTAGGAACTTTCCTTCTCACTCATTCATACGACGGTGAAAAATGGGTTTTTAAAACCGGAAAGAAGAGCATGTTCCTTACTCCTCTCCCTCCCGTAATTTCAAATACCGTTATCGTTCCTTTTATCCTTGCATATGTATACCACTTCGAAGGAACTATTCCCTTTTTTATGCTGACTGTAGGTATCGGTGAGATCCTCAGCTGCTATGTACTGGGAATTCCCCTTTATCAGGCTCTCATACGCAGAAAAGATCAGATATTTTTGGCTTAATAAAGCCTTAAACAAGTCTTAAACGCACTCCTATGCGGTCCTATGCTATATTCAAAGTGTAGTACCACATAGGAGATTTTTTATGAAATACAGATTACTGGCAGCACTTCTTATTACTGCATTTTCAATAACCGCATGCGGAAAACCGACCGGTGAGGCCCTTGAAGAGATCATTGTCTCTTCTCAGGCGATCATCGAAGAAACCGAGGATGATCCGGAGGACGAAGTCGAGATACACGAGGAGGACAATGAGCCTACCAATGCCCCCACAGTGATCGAGGAAACCGCGGAAATAACGGAACCCTTCGAATTTAATCCCCATGTATTCTCGGAGAGAGATACGGAGCTTTGGGGCGAAGACACAAGAGAGGCATTCTTCAATTTCTGTGATGCGATCAGAAACGGTGAAGATACTTTCGAATGTCCCAATGAAAATGCTTATTACAATGTCGTCGGCGGAAGACTGATAAATTATTATTTCCCCGTTGCATATACCCTCATAAAAGATGATTATTACCAAAACACCGGATACAGCAACGGAGTGGGACAGATTCCCTACGGTGATGATAAAGAAGATTTCCTGGCCCGAGAAAAAAAATTCGAAGCCATCATCACTGACATTATTAACGCCAATGTAAGAAGCGATTACTCCGAATTTGAAACGGCGCTTTCACTGTACATCTACATGACTCAAAATTATTCGTATGATTATGATATGTATGCGGAGATGTACACCACCAGAGGCGATGAGATCGCAACCTACAGAGCTCTTATGGAAAAGCAGGGAATCTGCATGGAACTTGCGGGGGTTTACAATTATCTTCTCCTGCAATGCGGTGTGGAATCCGATGTGATCACCGGAGATAATCCTTCCCTGGGTGAAGGACATCAGTGGAACTATGTAAGAATAGGCGAAACGTATTATCATATAGATCCCACATTCGGTCTTGCTCTTCCTTATGTATGCTCCGGACACACCCAGCTTGATTTCTTCCTGATGACCGATGAGATAAGAGAAAACCGTGACGGCTTCCCTGTAGAAGATTTCGGAATCTGCGGAAGGGGCGATGAGAGCAGAGATTATTTCGAATTTGCCGCAACCGATGATTCCTATGCAGACTTAAGATGGGGCTATTTCATCGAAATGGACACAGATCAAAATATCGTATCCTACTGTGATTACACGGATGGAGAGATAAAAGAATTTAAATATACAGCCTAATAATGAAACAGGTGGCGGTGAAACAGGGGGACGGTTCTGTCGTTCCACAAGATTCTTGTGGAACGACAGAACCGTCCCCCTGTTTCACCGCCACCTTTGTCATCTCTTAACCCCGAAAGAAAGGGATCTTTCCGGGCACTTGCTTATACATTTTCCGCATCTGATACAATCCGCATGATTGCATTCTTTTACGGGATTTAATCTCATGGGACATACTTTCTCACATGCGCCGCATCCCGTGCAGGTTGTTTTATCGTGATTTATCCTGATGAGCGCTATCTTATTGAACAGTCCGTAGATTGCCCCCAGAGGACATATAAACCGGCAAAAAGGCCTGAATACGGACGCAGAGCAAAGAAGTATTCCGATAAGTATCACGAACTTGATAAGAAATGTAAGATGTGCCTGAGATCTTAGGGTTTCATTGAATCCGACAAGAAACAATCCGCCTATGGTTCCCTGAGGACAGATGTATTTGCAAAACGCCGGATATCCCATTCCCTTTTCCAGGGAGATTACGATCGGTAAAGCAATGACAAATATCACAAGCATGACATACTTCAGCCACCCGAGTTTTCTTAATCTCCTCGTACATTTCGGAAATGGAATCTTGTATATAAGTTCCTGCAGAAGACCGAACGGACAGAGCCATCCGCATACAAATCTTCCGAAAAGTGCGGCAAAGAGCAGAATGGATCCGATCACATATGTATTGACGCCCTTCTTCAGATTTCCCAGATTCTGCTGAAGCGAACCGAGCGGACACGATCCCGCAGCTGCGGGACATGAATAACAGTTCAGCCCCGGAACGCACACTCCCTTTGAGCTTCCTGTATGGAGCTTTCCCTTAAACAGGTTGGTCAGGAAGGGATTATATATGAGCGTTGTGATAAATTGTGTTATCTTCCTTCTTTTATCCAAGTCCTATACACTCCAGACATAAAGCATTTCCTTTTCTTTCGGTCTCTTTTACCTTGCCGGAAAAAACACCGGCACTGATAAGTACTATCGAAAGGATCAAGAGGACAATGGCAAGAAGATTCCCTGTTTTCTTTTTATCCATATAAAACTCCGGATCTTACTCTGTTACTTCGCGGAATTTATCGCATCGTTTACAGTATCGTTCATCCAGTCATATGAAGCCTGGCCGAGGCAGTTTCCGCAAACGACTCCTTCGGAATCAATAACGATACTCAGAGGGACCGCTTCCAGCTCCATGCCTTCTATCTCCCATCCGTCCACATAATAAATGGGAATTGTAACATCATAATCTTCGGCATACTGCAGACCAAGCTCGGGACCTTCATCAAGATCGATCATGATAAATGCGGCATCATCCGCAGTATCTTCATATACACTTTCCATATCGGGCAATTCATAGAAACAGTAAGTGCACCATGTAGTGAAGAAGTTGATATACACCGCTTTCCCGCGGAATTCCGAAATGGTGTGAACCTCCCCTTCACTGTCATAGAATTCAAAGTCGGGGATCATCTCTCCGACCTCGTAACCTTCCCGAAGAGGCTCCTTAGGCTCTTCAGTCTCAGGATCTTCCACAGATTCAGAGTCTTCGGAAGTGGCAGGATCTGCTTCTTCCACTACAGTATCCCAGGGAATATCCGATAAATACTTTTCGCGAAAATCGTCCGCTACGTCTTCATCCACTTCTGCAACCATTTCGACATATTTGACCGCATCACCGTATTCTTCATGCGTGATTGAATACTCTATGATATGTCCCATTCTTGTGAAAAAGTATTCCTGAAAATCCTTAAAATCCCTTCTTCCGAGATTGACTTCAGCAAGATCATAGATATCCATCATTTCACCAACATCATGTTCATTGCCGTATACCATAACAATCGACTTATATGGCTGAAGATTTTCGGGCATCAGTTCCATTGCCATTTCATATTGTTCTAAGGCTGAACCATTATTCATGTTTTTGAAATATTCGTCACCAAGCTTTAGTGCGATATCATATCTGAACTCGGGGGTACTGATATGATGTATGAGCGCTGCAGTGCCCGCTCCTATCACGGCAAGCAACGCGACTACTGCGATTATCACAGCTATAGCTATTTTCTTTTTTCTTGATTTGTTTTCCTGATTCATGTTTTCTCCATTAAATCGTTTTATCGGCCCATATTTCCGAACCTGCATAAGCGTAGGTTATGAACTGGTTTCCGTTATTCTCAAAGAGTTCCGTCATCTTGGCTATGTCTTTCTTATAAAGTTCACCCGTTCCGGGATCCATGATAACAAGCTCTTTTTCGTTATGTCCGGTGATAAGGACAGCTCCGCCGCCCTGCATAAGAGCCATTACCGGAATGTCCCTGTCCAGATAATAGTAGAGCTGGTCGAGAGCACATCCTGTAAGGTCCAAAACCGTGACATTATTCATATTCTCCTGAAGGATATCGCTTATGGCGTTTCCGTTTCCCAGAAGAAGCTCTGAATTTCTGATAACACCCTCATGTGCCATCATGATATCCATACAGACACTGAGAGACGTCTCACCTTCATCCGTTCCCGCAGCGACGATCTCCATTATCTGGTTTACCGTCTTTCTCGATGAATACTTCCAGATAACATTTCCGTTTTCTTCGATCGCGGTTCCTCCGCATTCGTAAGCCGCTTCAACCGCAGCGCTTTCGGACAGATAGATCCTGCATCCTCCCATTGCGTCAAACACGTAGAATCTCTTAAGGTCTTCCGCAAGTTCCGGATCAAGGACCGCAACTTCATCAGTCATTATCTCACCGGGAGTTGTCACCTTCAGGTTATTGACCTTGATGGAATTTCTGGTCTGTATCTGTACATATCTTTCGTATTTATCTATTACCGCGACGGACAGATAATTTCTTCCGGTCTGGTCCTCGCTCATGGAAGTTATTGTATCTTCGGGTGCGGGACTGTATGAACCGGGTTCACCGGACAGTCTCGAAAGAAGTATCATATTTCCGTTTACTTCCGCTTCCGTGACATAATATCCCTCTTTTTCGTAATATGTCAGAAGCTTCCCGTTGCCGTCGCATATACATATCCTGTACATGGGGAACAGAAGATTACCGCTGGTTTCTGTCTGAAGATCCTGTTGCCTTGCAACGCCGTAGATCATATCTTCGCCGATGAATCCAAGGAATCTGATATATTCGCCGCCTCCCGCAGATACGGTGACAGAGGTTTCGTTATTCAGGTCCGTTACCGCAAGATCTCTGGACAGCTCCCCGGTATCTTCGGTAATGGTAACTATGTACCTCTGATCCTCACTGGTCTGGATCACATCCCCCGACCAGTACATTCCCGTGGTCTTAACGGTCTTTTCATTCAGATCTATCCTGAATACAGAGTTTTCCATCGTAAAATAAAGATGGGAATTGTCATTCATATACAGGAGTCTTCCCGCTTCTTCCAGGAGAATATCGGAGGATTTCTCGTAGGGTATATACAAAATCTCCTTTATGGAATTAATGGAATCCTCATATTCATATACACAGATACCTACATCGCCCTCATGATCTCCGCGGTTCATATATCCGTAAACCGCAAATACCATATCTCCGTTATCTTCGACCCTGAGTATTCTTATATCGTGTTTTGAGTTGATATTTCTTACATCGAATACGCCGTAATCATAAAAACTGTATACCGATGCAAGTTTTCCGGATCCTTCATTATACAGGAATAACCTTCCGCCGGATACAAAGGCTACACATCCGCCTTCCGCACTTTCCATCATCTCGGGATGTTCATCCGCAATACCAAGGATTATCTTATCGTTTACGCACATGTCCGTAGGATCGGCGATCTCTTCCATGTTCCTGACATACGACATGATATATATACCCTTATCCGTATATCTGACGGTTATGGCTTCATGGGCCTTATATGCTGTCATGGATGCTCCGTATCCGCTCCTGAGCATATAATCGATGCAGACGGTGGCATTGGGGCCGCAGTCTTCACGCAGGCTTATAAGGGGATCTCCGTAAGGCGTAACCTCAAGGTCCCCGTAAGTAACCTGTGAAAACGATGAATGAATGTCAACATATGCGAATGTGGAATTATCGCTTAAAGATGAATTCGTCTCGAGATGCTTTTTAATGCTTTCCGCGGAATGCTTATCAAACAGACAGTCATGGAAAAACTTGGCATAGGCTACCTTATTGTAGGCAAGTTCATTATCCCCCTTGATAACCCGGGTATAGTAATAAATCTCCCTTCCGTCTTCCATGGAAAGCTTTATGGACATGGAATATTCGGCACCTTCCTTATACAGATCCTTAAGGCCGATATTGGCGGTCATATTACCGATATTGTTGAGCAGAAGATCGGCTTCACCCTCTTCGATGAGTCTGTTGTCTTCTATGTTTCTCATCTCATAGGAAGCAGACGCCACCTTTTCCCCGAGAGTTGCGATCACCAGTGATACTTTCCTGCCCTCATCCATATATGTAAGGGTATCCCTGTCATAGGAAACATTCCTCTGCTTCGAATAACCGAACAGGGGATTGTAGGTGATGTCACCCATGGACATATAGATCACGGGCTGGGATGCAGGATCCATATCCACGGTAATATTCGTCTGTCTGCGGCTGAATATATGGCCGAATATCAATATGGATGATATAAAGACCAATACATATACCGCTGCTTTTAACAGGATTTTCTTCATAACAGATCTATTATAGAATAAAAAGATCCTGCGGTCTATTAATGGCCGCAGGATGCTTTATTTCACGTATTATTTCAAAATATTGATTCTGGTGATAGCCCTCTGGAGAGCTACTTCCGCACGACTCATGTCGATATCTTCCGTCTTGCTCTCGAGTCTTGACTTAGCTCTCTCCATGGCCGCCTTAGCCCTCTCTTCGTCAATCTCATCTGGCCATTCCACTGCCTCGGCGAGGATGCTGAATGAATCCGGAAGGATCTCGGCAAATCCGGAATGAAGGGCTGCAGTCTTTATCTCATCACCTTCATGGATGGTAAGGATACCCGGTTTACAGATTACCGTAAGCGGAATATGTCCGGGATAGCAACCGATCTGCCCCTCCGTCGTATTCATTTCTACCATGTCCGCCTCGCCCTCATAGAAGACTCTTTCGGGTGTGACGATCCTGAGTTTGAATTTATCCATGAGACTGATGATCTCCTAATCACTTAGCGTTATATGCTGCTACTACGTCATCAATTGAACCCTTGCTGAGGAAATAGCTCTCGGGAATCTCGTCATGCTTTCCTTCGAGAATCTCTCTGAATCCTCTGATGGTCTCCTCGATGGGTACATATTTTCCTTCAAGTCCGGTGAACTGTCCTGCTACGAAGAAAGGCTGTGACAGGAAACGCTGTACCTTACGTGCTCTGGATACGACGATCTTATCCTGTTCGGAAAGTTCGTCCATACCGAGGATTGCGATGATGTCCTGAAGTTCCTTATATCTCTGGAGGATCTCCTGAACGCCACGGGCAGTCTTGTAATGCTCCTCACCTACGATCCTGGGATCGAGGATACGGGATGTGGACTCGAGGGGATCTACTGCAGGATAGATACCGAGCTCAACGATGCTTCTTGAAAGAACGGTGGTAGCATCGAGGTGCGCGAATGTGGTAGCGGGCGCGGGGTCGGTAAGGTCATCCGCAGGTACGTATACAGCCTGAACAGAAGTAATGGATCCGTTCTTGGTTGATGTGATTCTCTCCTGAAGAGCACCCATCTCGGTCTGAAGTGTAGGCTGATAACCTACGGCCGAAGGTACACGTCCGAGAAGTGCGGAAACCTCGGAACCTGCCTGGGTGAAACGGAAAATGTTATCGATGAAAAGGAGAACGTCCTTTCCACCCTTATCTCTAAAGTACTCAGCCATTGTAAGTCCGGTAAGACCTACTCTCATTCTTGCCCCGGGAGGCTCGTTCATCTGACCGAAGACCATGGTGGTCTTGTCGATAACTCCGGATTCCGTCATCTCGTGATAAAGGTCATTACCTTCACGGGTTCTCTCTCCTACACCGGTGAATACTGAATATCCGCCGTGCTCGGTAGCGATGTTTCTGATAAGCTCCTGAATAAGGACTGTCTTACCTACACCTGCGCCTCCGAAAAGTCCGATCTTACCACCCTTCTGATAAGGGCAAAGGAGATCGACGACCTTGATACCGGTCTCGAGGATCTCGGACTCGGTTGACTGCTCTTCGAAAGAAGGAGCCGGTCTGTGGATAGGTTCGTAATCTACTCCTTCGGGAGCCGGCTTGTTATCGATGGGATCACCGAGAACATTGAATATTCTTCCGAGGGTATTTTCTCCGACGGGAACGGATATGGGAGCTCCGGTAGCAATAGCATCCATGCCTCTTACAAGACCGTCGGTGGATCCCATTGCAATACATCTGACCGTATCGTCTCCGAGGTGCTGTGCAACCTCTACAACGAGCTTAGATCCGTCACTAAGAGGAACCCTGATAGCCTCGTTTATCTCAGGAAGCGAACCTTCATCAAATCTGACATCAAGGACAGCTCCGATGATCTGTGTGATCTTTCCTTTATTCTCTGCCATTTTGTTTCCTTTCCTTATCCGTTCAAAGCCTGGGAACCTGCGATGATCTCGGTAAGTTCCTGAGTGATGGAACCCTGACGGGCTCTGTTGTATTTAAGCGTCAGGTCATCGATCATATCCGCGGCATTGCTGGTCGCATTGTCCATGGCCTGCATTCTGGCGCCGTTCTCACTGGCAAGGGCCTCGATGAGCGCTCCGTGGATCTGGCCTGCGACATATTTGGGAATGATCATATCAAGTGCCTCTTCGTCACCCGGCTCGAAGTTCATCACCGCATCTATCTTGTCGGGAGTTCCGTCCTGATCCTCATCAATGCTCTCAACGGGGAGAAGCTTGATGATGGTGGGGACATGAGTCACTGTATTTTTGAAAAATGTATATGCAAGATATATCTCGCCTATCTCGCCTTCCGAATACGACTTAAGGAGGATATCCGTAAGTCCCATGGCATCCGCATAGGTCGGAGCTTCGATGATATCCGGAAGATTTCTCACCACGTTGAAACCATGTCTGTGGAATGCTTCGTAGCCCTTGTTTCCGATGGTGTAAAGATCAAGGTCTTCTTTAGCAAAATCGGAATTTCCGGTAATGAGCTTAACCACATTGGAGTTGTAGCCTCCCGCAAGTCCTCTGTTGGAGGTGATGACAACGATTGCTTTTCTCTTGGATGCATTTCCCTTGAGATATCTGTGATCCGATTCGCCTACCCTTGCAAGGATGCTGCACACGGTTCTGTACATGGTGTCGAAATAGTTATGTGATTTTTCTGCATTGCTCCTGGCACGCTGAAGCTTAACCGTAGACACCAGCTTCATCGCTTTCGTGATCTGCTGTGTGCCCTGTATACTGGTTCTGCGCCTCTTTATGTCACGCATTGAAGCCATTGCACTTACCTCATGTTATTCTTCGGTTTTAAGGAATGTCTCCTTGAACTGATCGATAGCCTTCTTCAGGCTCTCTTCGTTCTCTTCGCTGAGCACCTTATCCTGCTTGATTCCTGAAAGGATCTCGGGATATTTCTTGGAAAGGAATTCGATGAACTCCTTCTCGAACCTGGTGATCTCGCTTACGGGAACATCAAGCAGATACTTCCTTGTTACAACGTAGATCATGATGACCTGGTTCTCAACGGGCATGGGTGAGTACTGAGGCTGCTTGAGAACCTCTCTGATCCTTTCGCCCTGTGCCAGCTTTTCCTTGGTATCATCGTCGAGTTCGGAGCCGAACTGTGCGAATGATGCAAGCTCTCTGTACTGTGCAAGCTCGGTTCTGATAGGAGCCGAGATCTTCTTCATCGCTTTGATCTGAGCGGCACCACCGACTCGGGATACGGAAAGACCGGCGTTGATAGCGGGTCTGAAACCGGAGTTGAACATCTCGGTCTCAAGATAGATCTGTCCGTCCGTAATGGAGATGACGTTGGTAGGAATGTAAGCCGAAACGTCGCCTGCCTGTGTCTCGATGATGGGAAGTGCGGTAAGAGATCCTCCGCCGTATTCCTCGCTCATTCTTGCTGCTCTCTCGAGAAGTCTTGAATGGAGATAGAATACATCTCCGGGATAAGCTTCTCTCCCGGGAGGTCTGTGAAGAAGCAGGGAGAGTGTTCTGTATGCGGCAGCGTGCTTACTTAAGTCATCATAAATGACAAGAACGTCACCGCCGTTCTCCATCCATTCCTCACCGATCGCACATCCCGAATAAGGAGCGATGTACTGGAGGGGAGCAAGATCGGATGCCGTTGATACAACAACCGTGGTATATGCCATTGCTCCGTATTCTTCAAGGGTCTTAACAATATTTGCAACGGTCGATGCCTTCTGGCCGATCGCTACGTAGATACAGTTAACACCCTGACCTTTTTGATTGATTATGGTATCGATCGCAATGGCGGTCTTACCGGTCTGACGGTCACCGATGATGAGCTCACGCTGACCTCTTCCGATAGGGATCATTGAGTCGATAGCCTTGATACCGGTCTGAAGAGGGGTATCAACGCTCTTACGTGTGATAACGCCGCTTGCAACTCTCTCGATACGGCGATACTTCGTAGTCTGAATAGGTCCCTTGCCGTCTATGGGCTGTCCGAGTGAGTTTACTACTCTTCCGAGAAGAGCATCACCTACGGGCACCTCAACAACTCGTCCGGTTGTCTTGACGGTATCACCTTCGCTTATATTCTTGGCAGATCCGAGCAGAACGGCACCTACGTTGTCTTCCTCAAGGTTGAGGACCATGCCGTATACATCTCCGGGGAACTCGAGCAGCTCGCCCTGCATAGCCTTTTCAAGACCGTGCACTCTGGCGATACCGTCGGCAACCTGGATAACTGTGCCAACGTCCGCAACTTCAAGAGTTGATGCGTAACGCCTGATCTGCTCCTTTATAACGGAACTGATTTCTTCAGGTTTCAAATTCATGCCTTCGTTTTTCCTCTCTTCCGGTCGGGTCAGCCCAACTGGATATCTAAAAGCCTGGAAGTAAGATCATCGAGTCTGGTCTTGACCGATGCATCCGCAACACGGTCACCGATGCGGATGACTATTCCTCCGATTATCGACGGATCCACCTTGTAATGAGTTTCCAGCGACTGATAGGAAGTAGTCTCACGTATCTTAGCCTCAACGGCCAGCCTCGTATTTATGTCAAGATCCATGGGTGAGGTTATATACACAACCCCGATCCCCCGGTCTGCTTTGATACGGTCGGTAAAATATTCAAATATGGAATCCAGCTCTTTAAAGCGCTCTTTATCGACGATCGTCAGCAAAAAGCCGGTAAGTTCATCCATCACTCTTCCGCGGAAAGTCTCTTCGACTATCTTTTTCTTCTCCTCTTTGGAGACGGAAGGATGAAGCATGAGCTTGGTAAACTCGGGATTATCGTCCAGAATCTTTCTGACGGCGGATATTTCCTCCATCATTTCATCTGACGAATTCGAGCTGACGGCAGTCTCATATAACGCTTCTCCGTAAACACCGGATATTAGTTTTGCCATGTGCTCTCACCTATTTCCTTCAGTGCTTCGTCAACAAGTCGGTCCTGCACCGTAGTATCGATGGATGCCGAAACGACCTTGCCTGCGATCATTGATGCAAGCACGACCATTTCCTTCTTAACATCATCAGCCACTTTCTGTTTCTCGAGCTCGGCCTCTTTGGATGCGTGTTCTACGATCCTGTCAGCCTCCTCATGAGCACGCTTAACGATCTGCTTTTCATTTTCGATTCCGCGCTTATGGGCATCGGACAGGATGGATTCGGCTTCCGCATCCGCCTCCTTCATCTTGGCCTCATACTGCTCCTTAAGTTCCTCAGCCTTCTTCTCATTCTCGGCTGCGGAATTAATGGAATCTTCAATGTGCTTTTTTCTGGCCTCCAGATATTTTTTGGCAGGATTCCAGAGAAAATAGCTCATGAACAGAAAGAGAACAAATATGGCGATGATCATCAGGCAAGAATCGGCAATGAGCTGGAAGTCCAGACCAAAAAGTCTTGGCTGCATTGTTTCAGTCATTAACAGCATTTACTTGCCTCCTTTCTTCTAAAATGATGATTATCCCTATACTTGTTTTTTGGATCAAACGAAAGGCTTTACGAACATGAGAAGCATTGCAACAAGGAGACCGTAAAGACCGGTGGTCTCTGCAACTGCCTGTCCGAGAAGCATGGTAGACATGATGTCGCCCTTAGCTCCGGGATTACGTCCTACAGCTGCAGCACCGTGGCCTGCTGCGATACCCTGGCCGACACCGGGTCCGATACCTGCGATAACGGCAAGTCCGGCACCTATTGCGGAACATCCGAATACAAAGTTCTGATTGAATTCCATATTATTTTCCTCCGTTAATACCTTTTGTATATGTTCAGGACGCTTGTCCCAAATACCTGATTAATTGTCGCCTCTTGCACTTGAGATGTAAGTCATCGTCAGCATGCAGAAAACGTATGTCTGGATCGCACCGGAAAAGAGATCGAAGTAAACGTGGAGTGCTGCGGGCCATCCGGTAGCTATCCAACCGAGCAGTCCATAGATCAGAGCCATCATTACCGTTCCGGAAAGGACGTTTGCGAAAAGACGAAGTGAAAGCGAAATGGGAACCGCTATGTCCGAAATGATATTGATGGGAAGCCAGATGGGGAGCCAGGGAGGAAGGGGTGAACACTTATCCTTCCAAAGCTGCGAAGGCTTGGAGAATCTGACCTCGCTGTAATGAATGATGGTAAAAGTGATGAGGGCCAGGGGAAGAGTTACGCCGTAATCTGCCGTGGGCGGTCTCAGTCCCAGAAGACCCGAGATATTTGATAACAGTATGAAACAGAATAATGTTGCGATGTAATTGAAAAATACGGGAGCGCCTTTTCCCATTCCGCCGTTAACGGTGTTCATGAGAAACTCAACAAGGAGTTCAACTCCGTTCATAAATCCGCTCTTAGGAGCGAAGTTTTCTTCAGCAAGTGCTTTCTTAAATCCGCGACCCGCAATTACCGAAAACACCATCAGTATAAGCATCACCATAAGTATACTTACATGAGTATTGGTGATATATACCGTGTGGCCAAAGAACGAGTAATCAAACAGTCCGTGGACCATGAAATCGATATTATCTGCAGAGAGCAGTAATCCGTATCCCAAATCCTTCATCCTCCGTGTTCTTTATCTTTCGGTTTCTCATTCTCCGGAACAAGCTCCGGATGCAAAGCGTCATATTCTTCCTGACTCATCGGAACAGGGTCCGTTTCGCCAAAATACGCATTGTAGATCTTATGTGTGAGCGGCTGCATGTATGCTGCGATCTTAAGGCACATATAAGCCGCAAAAAAAGCGATGGGATTAAGTCTGTCGGACATACAGAAGATTGCGATCAGTATTCCGAGGATCACGTACCTCTTCAAATATCCGAAGTAAATCTTCTTTCGTGCATCTCCCTCGGGCAAGTCCAAAGCTTTATCGAGGGTCCTGTACATATCGAGCGCCGAGACGATTGCGGTCAGTATTCCGAAGATCCAGGAAAACACCGGGGGGAATACCTTGAACTTCCCGCACAGAACTATTATCAGTACTACTGCAATTCCTGTAAGACCTAAAAACACTATCCCGCTTACAAGCTCCAAAAGCGTTCTATTTCTTTTTTTCAGAACCGCTTTCAGATTCATTTCCCGCGGGATCCTTTTTGTCATCCGAAATGCTCATCGCAAAACGGTATATATTCCTGAAACCTGCCAAAGCACCGATAAAAAAGAACAATATGGCAATCCATTTTGTCCCCAATTTACTGTCCAGGAAGTATCCCAGAGCGCCCATACCGCATATGGGTACAAGCAAAAACAAGGTGAACTGAAACATCATGGACAGCGCCCGGATCACTTGGCGGTTATTATCCCTTCTCACAACACGCCAATTATACCGCTAATTTGTGGAAAAGTCTATCAATTCGGCAGTATTTTATGCTATAGTCAATGCAACTTGATCACGTTTCCGAAAGTGGCACAACAAATTTCCCACAATTGCAAAAAGGAGGACCCATGGGCATCGAAAAACTATTCCGCAAGAGGATTATCCCCGCAGAATGCAGACTTCTCGAAGATGACGAGATCGTATACTCCGACGAATCCATTCTCGTGACCAAATGGAAAACCCTCAATCCCAAGACGGATTTTTCCCACGGATCCAGTGTTTACGACTACGAAAAAGGCATCAAAGTAAGTAAATTCTACAGAGACGACGATTCTCTTCTCTACTGGTACATCGATATTGTGGAATTCAGCTCGGGAGCAGACAAGACCGAACTGATCGTAACAGACCTCCTTGCGGACGTCATAATATACCCTTCGGGCAAAATAAAGGTTGTGGACCTGGACGAACTTGCTGAGGCCCTTGAGAAAGCCCTCATCACCCAGGAACAGACCATAAATTGCATGAAGCAGTTAAACGACCTCCTGACCCTTATCTACAGGGATAAATTCGATACTTTAACCGAGCCTCTTGATTCCAGAGGATTATAAACGACAACGGAGACGCGAAAACAGGGGGACGGTTCCGGTGTTTCAATGAATTCCTGAAACACCGGAACCGTCCCCCTGTTTTTGTTTTCACTAAATTTAGAACTTTCTTGCCTGCTGGCAGGTGAAGTAAACAACCTGATACTCGTTTGAAAGAGTCTTGATGAACTCGGAAGCTCCCTTGAGCCTGGTATCATCGAGATTGACGAAAGGATCGTCGAGTACGAGGAAAGGCTTCTCTGCGTTATACATAGCATCAGCCATGGCAACTCTTCTGCAAAGTCCCACCAGATCCTTGTAGCCCTCGGAAAGGGTATCGGGAACTCTGGGCTGTCCCTGCTCGAGATATGTTACGTTCAGATTTGCATCGATGGTATATTTCTTCTCATCGCTTCCGGTGAGCATTGCATAATACTTATCGAATGCTGCCTGAATATCCTTGATATATCTGGTATTGAAGTTATCTCTTGCGGTAGCGAGATACTCTCTTGTCTTGCTGACGGTCTCATATCTGGCCTTAAGAGCCTTGAGAGCTTCATCCTTGGTCTCAAACTCTTCACGTGCATTATCCATTGCGGTGAAGATCTCTTCCGCCTCTGCAAGCTCTTTCTTACAAGCATCCATGAGCTTTTCATCATCCTTGATGGCCTGTTCGCTCTTGGAAAGTGCATCTTCAAGGTCATCAACTGTGATAACGGATTCTTCGGGGCTCTCGAGACTGTCGTATTTGGAAACATCGTGATCGGTTTCAAATACCTTTACTCTCTGGGCAGCTTCATCAAGATCTTTCTTCCTTCCCGTGATCTGCTCGATCCTGGTAGCGATCTCGCTTACGGGGATTGAGATCTCAGCTGCATCCGACTCGGGAATCGAAGACCTGGTACCCATAACGGAACACTTCTTTACGTACTCCTTGATGGCTGCAAGTCTGCCGTCATAGTCCAGTTCTTTGACAAGTTCTTCGTACTTCTTCTTCTTTTCACCAAGTGCCTCATATTCCCTTACCTGATTTCTGAGGTTCATGAGGTCACCGGTTGCGGATCTTCCTACAAGTCTGATACCTACATTTCCGAGGAGGTCCTGAGCGTCCATCTCAGTGCCTTCAACAAGTTCCTCATCCTCAGCGATCTTGGTCATGAGTTCGTTGTATCTTCTGGCTACGCCTTCGCCGCTTGTTCTGGTCTCATCATTGTGCTTCTTATTGAGGATCAGGCCGTATACGATAAGTGCCACGCCGAGAACGGCTGCCGCTGCTATGAAGTAGATCTTGGTAAATACGGCAACAAGCACTGCCGCAAGGATAATAACGATGCCTCCGATGAGCATTGCATAGAAGGGCTTATATTTCTCCCTCTGTGCTTCGAGAGCCTGGTTCTTAAGGATCTCGGCCTCATCTCTTCTGTCGGGAAGTTCATCCTTGAGTTCCTGTATCTTATTCCACTGCTGGATCAGTCTGTCGATCTCTTTGGAATCGGGAATCTTCTTGCTGAATCTCTTTGTCTCATCCTCGAGTCTCTCAGCCTCGGCGGGAGTAAGATTGTGAGCTCTGAGTTCCTTCTCGTCTTCTCTGAGCTTGGTAGCATCTTCAACCCACTTTTTAGCGGTTGCTTCATCGGGAATCTCTCCCTCGAATACACTCCTGGCCGCTCTCAGGTCATCTTCAGCCTTAACCTTGGCCTTTTTGAGATTTTCATAATTGGCCTTCTGCTCTTTAAGATCCAGATATTTTCTGAGTGCATCAAGACGCGCTCTGAGCTCTGCGGATCTCTTGGTATCAGCCTTAGCCTTCTCGGATGCCTGCTCGTTCTTATAAATAAGTTCTTCGCAAAGAGCCTTCTGTGAATCTATGTTTCTGAACAGATCCTTTAACTTGGAAATCTCAGCTTCTTCTTTGTTGATAAGGCCGGTAGCTCTTCCGGGATTAAGTCTGTCGCACTCTTTCTTAAGCGCTTCATCGGCTGCGGCATAATTTCTCATGTCATCGTCTTTCTCGGAGACGCCGCCGATACGTGCGCTGATGTCGCTGGTAACGCTGGTTGCGCAATCCTGCTGTGATACGAACGCGGTCTTCTCAAAAGAGTCCGCATCGATTCCGAAAAGTGCGATACCTATAACAGGCTCGAAATCATGAGATGCCATGCCGGTCTCGGTATTCATAACCTTGGCAACATCCTCGGATTCCTTGGTTCCGAAAGTTCTGTAAATGCAGTATTTTACTCCGTCTTTTTCGAAAGTAAGGTTTCCGCCGTAGGTTCCGCCCTGCCAGGGCTTGTAGAACTTTCTCTCGTTCTCTATCTCGGATCTGGACTTTTCGCCCATGAATCCGTAGAACATTACTCTGATGAATGCGGCAAGAGTTGATTTACCGCTTCCGTTATCGCCCGCAAATGTGTTGAGCCCGTCCGAAAAATCCTTGTCGACATTGCTCAGTAAACCGAAATTCTCTATATGACAAGAAACGAGCTTCATAAGCTGATCTCCTCCCCCTTAAGCACCTGTACGGCGCATCTGACTATACGACCTTTCTCCTCCTCGCTTAAGCCTTCCTCCGACTGAAGCAGTCTTACCAGTTCTCCCTTAAGAGAAGCTTCATGGAGATATTCATCATAGTTGATGGCAATCTTGCTTTCGTCTATAACTTCGGCGTAGAAGAATCTTCCGACCGCATTTCTCTTAACATGCTCGATGTCCTTCTCGATATTGACATCAGCCTCTCCGGTAAGGATGATCCTTACAAGATCGTCGGAAGTCGCATCGGACGCCTTAATGGCATCACTTATGCACTTGTCGATCTCGGGAGTGGTCATGCACTCCGAGATGTCTGCCTTGATCTCATAAACGTTTCTCTTCGCAAAGGGAACGAATTTGGAATCAAAAGTAAGATTGTCCTCATCGATATCGATAAGTACAAATCCGTGCTCACCGCACTCATCAAATCCGCGGCCTTCAATGCATCCGGAATAACAATACTTTCCTCTTGAAGGAAGCTCGTCCTGTGCAAAAGAATGATAATGACCGAGTGCAAGGTAGTCGATATTTCTGTTCTTAAGTCTGCCAAGATCGATACTGTCAGCCTTATCCTTGCCCTGATACTTATCTGCGCATCCGTGCATTACAACAATGTTCATTGCATCGTACTCAAGGTTGAGTTCGGTATACGCTTTGTCGAAACCGTCCTCTCCGGGAACGATTCCCGTGATGGTGATCTTCTTGCCGCCGGGAATGGTAAGTGAATAATTCTGAATGCCTTCCTTGTCGAAGATCTTCAGATTCGCAGGTAAACTGCCCGATTCGAAATATCCGGCTTCATCGTGATTACCCTTCAGATAATAAAAGAGTACACCGGGGTGCTTTTCAAATGCATCACGAACTCTGTTGACAGCTCCTACTCTCGCACGGCTTGTATCAAAGAGATCTCCCGCTATAATTACGGCCCTCACTCCGTTTTCATCTGCGTAGTCCGCGATATTACAGAACGTATCCAGGATTTCGTCCCTTCTTATCGCAGCTTTTGACTTGTCCAGCTTTGATTCCATCTTGGAATCAATATGGGCGTCTGCCAAGTGAATAATCTTCATGCCCCTCTTCCTTTCCTATATATCCGAGCTTTTCGCCTTTCCGCAAAAAGCTTTCGTATCAGTAAAAGATATGCCCGCCTATCTGAATGCCCGTAAGTCCCTCAATGGGCGTTCTGAAATAGACGCAAGTTCCTACATTTGTAACACCCCTCATAGCTTCATCCGCCGCCTGGTAACAGCTTGATGTTGCTTTGTTCTGAGCAAGTGCTATAGCCAGTCTTCCGCTTCCCGCAGGTGAAAACTGACTTCTCTGATATATTACTCCCGTGATGGTATCGGGATATCTTGCACTGAGCAATCTGTTGATAACGACAGCGCCTACCGCAACCTGTCCTTCGTAGGGCTCTCCTCCTGCCTCACAGTAAATGAGATTTGCAAGAAGGTATCTGTCGTTTTCATCAAAAGTAACCTGAGAGATATCTCTCCATACTCCGTTTGCCGCCGCTCTGGACATTGCCATTTCTTCGGCAAGCTTAGCTCTCAGGTAAGCAAGATCCTGTTCTTTGGCCTTGATCGCTGCTTCGTAAGCAAGTGCCGCAGCCTCTCCGTCCTCTATCTGTCCGGAATAAACATTTATGGTATCTCTGGTACTTGCGATGATACCGTTTACCTTATCCTGCTCCGCTTCAGCCTCCGCTATGAGAGACTCAAGCTCGGCCTGTTCCATCTCAAGGCGCTGTTTCTGTTCAGCTATGAAAGCCCTGTTGTCCTTAAACTCCTGAAGCTTTCTCTGATCGTATTCTTCGATCTTCTCGAAAAATTCCGCAGCCGTCAGCATCTCCGAAATGGATTTTGCTCCGAGGAGCGCGGATATAAAATCCTGGTCTCCTCTTTCGTACATATCGCGTACCCTGATGACCATACATTCGTACTGCCATTCTTCGGTCGCGACAGCTTCGTCCAAAGCAATAGTGGTAGCTTCGATCTCAGCCTGCTTCTCCACCATTTTTGCTTCAAGTTCGGTGAGATTATCGCTTATGGTCTCAAGTTCCCCGCTCAGCTCTCCGACTCTCGTCATGAGTTCTCCGTGCTGGGTCCTTAGTTCGTTAAGAGCCTGTTCGTTGGCCTGCTGCTGGGCTTCAAGGAGCTCCTTCTCAGCCTGAGCCTGATTGATCTGCTGCTGGGTAGTTGCATAAATCTCCGACCCGGGAACAAAGACCAGCGCAGATATCAACTGGGCAGTCAGGATGCTGCTGACAAAAGCATGTCCGGCTCTGCCTCGCCTGTGCGGTTTAAATATATGATTTTTGCCGCATCTTTTCATCATAATGAAATGCTTATGTTCCTGCCTGTTTCTTTATACTGAGTGTATTTGACGCCTGCTGCATCAAACATCCTCTTAGCAGCCAGATTGGTATCCGTGCCGTTGTATTTGTCGCTGTGATAAACGACTTCCTTGATACCGGCCTGGATTATGGCTTTCGCACACTCATTGCAGGGGAAAAGAGATACATAGAGGATCGTATCTTCAAGAGATCCTCCCCTGTAATTCAATATCGCGTTTAATTCGCTGTGTGTTACGTAAGCATATTTGTTGGTTCCCGGATTTCCTTCTCTGCTCCAGGGAAATTCGTCATCACTGCAGCCCTTGGGAAGTCCGTTGTAACCCATGGAAAGAATCTTATGATCACGGCTTACTATGCAGCAGCCGACCTGGGTATTGGGGTCCTTGCTCCTGAAACCGGAGAGATGGGCGACACCCATGAAATATTCGTCCCAGCTGATATAATCTTCTCTTTTCTTATCTTCCATTATTTGGTACCGAAAATTCTGTCACCGGCATCACCGAGACCGGGAACGATGTAATTGTGATCATTGAGTTTCTCATCAACCGCACCGATGAAGATATCTACATCGGGATGAGCGTTCTTGAGAGTTTCGATTCCTGTGGGTGCTGCAATGATGCAGAGGAAATGGATCTTCTTGCATCCTCTGAGTTTGAGCATTGAAATCGCCTCAACTGCGGATCCGCCGGTAGCGAGCATGGGGTCTACGACAAAGATCTCACGCTCTGCACAATCAGCGGGTATCTTACAATAATATTCAACAGGCTTGGAAGTATCGGGATCTCTGTAAAGTCCGATATGTCCGACCTTAGCGGTGGGGATCATGGAAAGCATTCCGTCGACCATTCCGAGTCCCGCTCTCAAAATAGGGATAACCGCAAGCTTCTTACCTGACAGCTGTTTAACCGTGGTCTTGCAGATGGGAGTTTCGATCTCGACATCCTCAAGCTGAAGATCGCGGGTTGCCTCATAGCAGATGAGCATTGCGATCTCGCTGATAGTCTCACGAAATTCCTTGGTTCCGGTTTCCTTTCTTCTGATAAATCCGATCTTATGTCCTATCAAAGGATGATCCATTACCACTATTTTTCCCATACCGCTTCTCCTTGTTTGTAAAACTTATTTCTATACTGTTTCGATCTGTCTGATCCTTCTCTCGTGACGCTGTGCTCCTGAGAACGCAGTATCTACAAATGCATCGGTGATTGCCTCGGCAAGATTTGTTCCTACGATCCCCGCTCCGAGTGCGAGCATATTGGCATCGTTGTGAAGTCTGGTCATCTTGGCGCTCAAAGGATCCGAGCAAAGTGCACATCTGATTCCTTTTTCCTTGTTCGCACAGATGCTCACGCCGATTCCCGTCGTACATATTACGATACCCTTTTCACAGGTGCCGTCTGCCACGAGCCTTGCGGCCGCATGTGCATATTTGGGATAATCGCATGAATCCTTCGAATATGTTCCCACATCTTCGACTTCATGACCTTTTTCCTCAAGGTAGCTTCTTAAATGCTCCTTGAGATCGTACCCGCCGTGATCGCAACCGATAGCAATTTTCATTTATGCGTCCTCCCACTCGGAACCTGCGGACTTAAGAAGCCTATTCCAGAAAGCTTCGCCGAATCCGTGTTCCGTAAAATTTTCTACAAAGATGATATCAACGTTTTCATCATCCATATCCCTGAGTGCGGAATAGAAATGATGAGCTGCTGCCGCCGCATCATCAAGTGCCCCTGCGTTTCTTATGACATCTGCGTCATATTTATCTGCATTACCCCTGCTGCAGAAAACACCGGTCTTTTTGCCGGTTTCTTTTGCGCTTTTAAGCGCCTGTCTTATATGCTCATACACCTTATCGGGATCGCCCTTTACAGGATGAACTTCACCCTTTGGTGCATAATGTCTGTATCTCATGCCGGGAGCTTTCGGTCTTTCCTTGCAGGTGGGATCAAGCAGTGCGGGATCCGTTTCGATATCCCTGCCAAGCGCTTTCCCCAGCATTTCGTTAGTGATGTATCCCGGTCTCAATACCTGCATCGTCTTGTCCGTAAGATCGATGATGGTCGATTCAAGACCTATGGCATTATCGCCTCCGTCTATCACCGCATCGATGCGTCCGTCCATGTCCTCCATAACGTAACATGCTTTCGTGGGAGAAGGCTTTCCGGATATATTGGCACTGGGCGCCGCGACAAATCCGCCGGATGCTTTTATGAATTCAAGCGCCACCCTGTCCGAGGGCATCCTGACCGCTACAGTATCAAGTCCGCCCGTAGTCTTAAGCGGGACCCGTCCGGATGACTTAAGTATCATCGTAAGGGGGCCGGGCCAGAACTTTTCGGCCAGTTTATAGGCTTCTTCGGGAATATCTTTTGCTATCTTTGTAAGTGCACCTGTCTCACATATATGCACTATCAGAGGGTTATCGGAAGGCCTTCCCTTTGCGGCGTATATCTTGCCCGATGATTCATCGTTAAGCGCGTCTCCTCCGAGTCCGTATACGGTCTCCGTCGGAAAAGCGACCAGTCCACCTCTTTTTATGATCTCCCCGCATTCTTCTATCATCCTGATATCGTCTGCATCGGGAGATGCGGGATTTTTAATTGTATATACTTTGGTTTCCAATTTCTTACCCTGATCACTGTCCGTAAGTGTACAGGCGGAGAAGGCTCCATGCGTCCGAAGTTCCGTATCCGATCCTCCAGACTCCGACTCCTCCAAGGTCCATCGTGTTCATAACATTGAGCTTAGCCGTGATGGACATGGTATCTTCAAGCCAAACCTGATAAAGGGTCGTACCCTCTCTCCACTCCAAATAATTCTGACCGGTGGCATCATCCCAAACGGGAGTCTGTCCGATCTGATTAACATAGTCCGCCTGATTCACAAGAGTCAGGTACTTGCCTGAGGTTGTGCCGTCCTGCGTCGTCCAAACCACGGTATAGAAAGGAATCGCGTTGATAACCTTCTGTGAAGGAACCTTTTCGATGGTGGCATTAAGTCCGTTCTGCACATAAGGAAGGCTCGCTACGCTTCCTGCGACTCCTCCGCTCGGGTAGTGCTCATCATATCCCATGATAAGAACATAATCCACAAACTGTCCCTGAAGATCCAGTCTGTAGTGATTGTTGTAATCGTAAGGAACATAGTTATCGGTAGAAAGACATATTCCGTTCAGTCTGCAAAGTACCGATACTTCCCTGAGGAACTGTATATAATACTCGCTGCAGCTCTGGGGGAGTCCCTCAAAGTCAAAATTGAGTCCGTCGGCTCCCACATCCATGACAGCCTTTACAAGATCCTCTCCAAGTTTTCTCCTGCGAAGGGTATCCGACAGAAGAAGCGTCTCGTCTATATCTAATCCGTTCTCGTTGGCATAATTGAAATTATCCGCAACTACCCAGACCTTGATGCCGCTGTTGTGAGCCCTGTTTACGTAATCGGCAGACGCAAAGCTCCTGAAACCGCCGTTTTCATCGGTAAGTGAAATCCAGCTGGGTGCGATGACATTCATTCCGAAGGCTTCGTTCATGGCTTCACCGAGAGTATCGTTTCCGCCGAGTCCGTAGATCGCATGGAATCCCAGGTCTACTTTGGTATCAAGCCTTACCGTGGTATATTCGGGAAGCGCGGGAGCCATTGGCGCGATGTCGGTATAGTTTTCTGCAGAACCCATTCTCTTATTCTCTATATATCCGATAAAGCCGTCGGAAGTCTTAACCTTGCTCCAGTCCTCCATGGCTTCGATAAGTTCTACCGTTTCGTCTTCTTCTACGGCACGAAGGATCGGACTCTTGATACCGCCTTTTTCACGGATCCAAGTGTCTTTGAGAATCCTTCTCATCTCATGGGTCTGTCCCCACTGAGTGTAAAGCTGGATATGTCTGTCGTATATATCCACCGTAAAGGTCGCAAACATCCTGAGATAGTCTGCGGCGATATACAACTTATCATTTTCGTTCAAAGTAAGAGGATAACCGAGATCCGTGGAAACACCCGAAACGGAATAGGAAGTGGATCCGTCCGTTACCTCATAGGTCTCCCTCGCGGTCGTATACATGAGTGTTCCGCCGTTATACGCAGGATCGTAAAAGAAACCCTTTGTCAGATAAGCTTCCACGGTAGCCAGGTCAAAGTAACATCTCTCGTTACGTATAAGAGCCTGCTCCGGAACCTGAGTATTTTGAAGTATTATCGCGGACATTTCACCGGATACACCGTAATGCTCGCTTAAATCCGCCATTTCCTTGCCGTAAGAATACTTATTATATAAGGGAATACCTACGGAAACGGCGCCTACAATAAGTATAAGAATCAGCGGTATGAGAACCACCAAAAATCTCTTTTTTCTTCTCTTCATAACTAAATAATTTCCGATCAATAAAAATAGTATGTTCAAATAACATACAAAGTTATTTTACCATACCATCGGGGTTACGTCATTAAATTTTGAGCCCATAGGAGACTGCGGGACCCGAAAAACAGCAGGGTCCCGCTCTCTCATTAAGCATATACCGTTTCCCCTCGCCGACTTAATCAATTAAGTAAGTTTCGGGTTCGGAACCGCCAAAAGGCAAAAAGGAATTCCCGTGAAATACTTTCCTACAGGTTCCGGCATCTCCCACCGGTGGCATCGGGCCCGTGACAGCCCATTTTTTTACGCATTATCCCTTTCCCCACGGAAAGGCGACGCGCCATCAGTTCGGGCGCATATTATATGTTATTTTTTGAGATGTTAAAAATGGATTATTATTGATGTTGCAAAATATTATTCGGAATTGAAGATTTCCGTAAAAGATAAGCCCGGCGTGCAATGTGAAAAAATGCATGCGGTTCTTTTTGCCCGCAGATAGGATGCCGCGGGCGTTAGAAGTGTGTAATACCGGCGTTTTGCCGGCCATATATCCTCTTCATCTCCTTTCCGCCGATTATTAGCGGAAGATGCTCTATGATTATCCTTTTTAATCCCCGAAACCCGCAATGGGCAAATTTACCGATTTTTCAATGACACTCACGTCATAACCCTTTACAAAAACATCCGAAAGTACGATATATATGGAAACAGACCGGTTTAGTGATTATTTTTTCATAAAGATTATTACCTTAACCGAAATAGTGTATAAATATACCAAAAACACTGTTGACTGGTATAAAAAATAAGGCTATTATAGGAAAAATTTTAAAAAGGGGAGGAAAACCTATGGAAATTGAAGTAATAGGCAATCTTCGCATCAAATGCACCCTTACAAAAGAATACCTTGAGTCCCGCTGGATCAGTTTAAAAGACCTGGCATACGGAAATTACGCAGCCACTGAGTTGTTCAGAGATATAATCGAAGAGACCAAAGCACGTTTCGGAATCGATTTTCAGGCCAAAGAAAATCACCCTGTAATGATCGAGGCAGTACCCATGGGTGGAGATTCACTTGTAGTCTTCATCAGCAAAGCCGAGGATGTGGACGAACTTGACACCAGATTCTCCAGATTCCTGCCCAAGCCCTTATCAGGAGGCATCACCCCCGATGAGGACGGAGACGACGATTTCTTCGACGACGAAGAGGACGAGGATGCACTTGCAGGCTTCAGGCCTTTCTCCAAGCCCGACAAACCGGTGGTCAAAAAGACCGCTCCCACCTACGGAAAGTCGTTCTTTGACCTTCTCGAACAGGAAAAAGAAAACATCCGAAACAGGGGCTGCATACTGACTGTAAGTTTCGACAGGCTGAGCGATCTGATCGAGCTTGCTTCCTCAAGCCTTAAATATGAAGGCGAGACCTCAGTATACAAGAACAAGGCGGACGGCAAGTACCTTCTCGTCATCTCGGCTACGGGAGACGATTTTGCCAAGGTCATGAATTTCGCCGAGCAGGCAACCGAGTTCGGAACCACCAGGCTCGTTCCCAAAGCGGATGCGGGATTCCTTGATAACGGTTATGATGTGATAATTGCGACAAAGGCCCTTCAAAAGCTGTCGGTATAAGCGATCAAGACATAATGCGGCAGGTCGGAACGTGATTTCCGGCCTGCTGTTTTTATATGTCCGTTTATGCTATAATAAGTAGGATCTTTTTCTCCAAGTCAGAAAGGTAAAGGCAATGATGAAAACCCGCTTGAAAGTTAAGGGGCACTTAAGATCTTATATGCGTTTCAGCATATATCTCGGTTTACTGCTCCTTGCCTTAAACGCAGCTATATTTCTTGTAAGTATTCAGGCCGGAGTGCTTCTGAGTGCTTTTACTGTTTTCTATTTTGTGGTCACACTCACTCTCTATTACAACAACAAGCCCATGATCATGAACGAGCTTGTGAGTTTCGCCACCGAATACGGACAGATCCAGAGAAAACTCTTAAAGGAACTGGATATCCCCTACGCGCTTCTCGATGAAGACGGCAAAGTCATGTGGACCAACTATGCTTTCGAGACCGTAACCGAGATCGAAGGCAAGTTCAATAAATCCATCACCTCTTTATTCCCTGTTATCACAGGTGACAAACTCCCCAAGGATGAGGAAACTCCCGAAGCGGAATTTGACATCGAGCATCTCGGCAAGGATTACACCATCAAACTCAAAAGAATCCCCCTCAAGGAAATGGCTGAAAACAGCTCACTTATCGAGGCCGAGGGGTACAACGGTTATCTGATTGCTATGTTCATGTTCGATAAGACCGCATTAAACATAGCCCTCCAGGAACTGGATGACCAGTCACTCTGCGTCGGCATGATCTACCTTGATAATTTCGACGAGGCAATGGAAAGTGTCGAGGAAGTCAAGCAGAGCCTCCTTGCGGCACTTATAGACCGTAAGGTCAACAAGTACATCTCAAGCGTCGACGGCATCTGCCGTAAGATGGAGAAGGATAAATACCTCGTCATCCTTAGGAAGAAAGCCATAACCGAGATGCAGGACAAGCATTTCGAACTCCTCAGTGATATCAAGACCGTTAAGATCGGTGAGAACAGTATGTCCGTGACCACCAGTATCGGACTCGGAACCGATGGTCTCACATATGCCCAGAACTATGAATACGCACGTAACGCCATCGACCTTGCACTTGGCCGAGGCGGCGATCAGGCGGTCATTAAGACCAAGGATCAGGTTACTTATTACGGCGGAAAGTCACAAACAGTTGAAAAGAGTACAAGAGTCAAGGCGAGAGTAAAGGCACAGGCCCTCAGAGAGATCATCACAGCCAAAGAAAACGTACTCATCATGGGACACAGAAATCCCGATGCCGATGCTTTCGGTGCTGCAGTAGGTATCTACTGTATCTCCAAAGTCCTCGGAAAGAATGCTTATATCGTAATGGATAATCCAAACGGCGATATACAGCCCATTGTCGATACATTCGTAAGCGGAAGCGAAGAATACGCGGACGTACTCATCACTTCCCAGCAGGCAATAGATTTCGCATCTACCGGTTCCGTACTCGTAGTCGTAGACGTTAACAAGCCTTCGATCACCGAGTGCCCCGACCTGATCAAGTATTGCAAGACCATCGTTGTACTCGATCACCACAGAGCAGGAAACGAAGTGATTGAAAATGCTACCCTCTCCTACATCGAGCCTTACGCATCCAGCGCATGTGAGATGATCTCCGAGATCCTCCAGTATGCTGCGGATAACGTTAAGATCAGACCCGAGGAAGCAGACTGCATGTACTCCGGAATCATGGTCGACTCTAACAACTTCCAGAGCAAAGCAGGTGTAAGAACATTTGAAGCAGCCGCATTCCTCAGAAGATGCGGTGCAGACGTAACAAGAGTCCGCAAGATGTTCAGAGCGGACGCATCAGAATATAAAGCTAAGGCAGATGCCGTATCACAGGCAGAGATCTACCGCGGAGCATATGCGATAAGCATCTGTACCGCAGATGATTGTCCCAGCCCTACCGTCATCGGTGCACAGGCAGCCAACGAGCTTCTCAACATCAGAGGCATAAAGGCAAGCTTCGTTCTCACGGAGTTCGGAAGCAAGATCCATATCAGTGCAAGATCCATAGACGAAGTCAACGTTCAGCTCATAATGGAACGTATGGGCGGAGGCGGACACCTCTCCGTTGCGGCATGTCAGCTTGAAGGAACACAGATAGAAGAAGCTATCGGTGAACTGAAAAATACAATAGATTCTATGATGGAAAGCGGTGAGATCTGATGAAGATTATTTTACTCAAAGATGAAAAGAAATTAGGCAAGAAGGGCGATATCATCGAAGCAAGCGACGGATACGCAAGAAACTA
>JAEEGK010005300.1_pt1 | contig 31193 bp, 26 predicted proteins | sample 8958771 | NCBI WGS metagenome assembly JAEEGK01 (sample SAMN16246547, study PRJNA631951) | gut metagenome | biome: gut microbiome; feature: rumen; material: SC-attached | host: Bos | place: Iran: Karaj | collected 2018-10
TGTTTTAAGAAGAAAATAATAAATGTTAAAAACAAGATTAATGAATCTTGTTTTTTGTTTCAATAATATATGTTATACTTTATATAGTAGGAGAGAGAATTATGAAAAAGAAAATACTTATTCCCATACTTATTTGCCTTGTTTTAGTTGTAGGAGTTGCTTGTTTCATATTATTTGGAAATAATAAAGCTGCTTCAACAATTACGCTAGATATAAATCCTAGCATTGAAATTAATTTGACTAATAACTCTATGGTCAAAAGCATTATTGCACTAAATGATGATGCTAAAGAAGTTATTAGTCAAAATCTAGTTGGAAAATCACTAGACGAAACATTAAACTATATTGCCGAAAAGACTGTTGAAAAAGGATATGTTGACCAAGAACATATTGAAATAATAATTTACTCAAAAGGAAAAATATCAAATGATGAGCTAGACAAAAAAATAAGAGACTCATACGAAGAAAAAGGTCTAAATCCTTATATTATAACAATTGATAAAGTAACAAAAGAAGATGAAGAGCTTGCTAAGAAACACAATATTTCCATTGGTAAAGCATCATATATCAATCAAGTAAAAAAGGAAAATGAGAATATTGATGTTGAAGCATTAATTGATAAATCAGTTCACGAACTAGAGGAAACAAAATCATCTGGAATTTCTTGTGATAAAGGATATACCCTTGAAGGGGATTCTTGCTTAAAAGAAAGAGAAAGATATGCAGCTTCCAATGGAGAAGTATGTCCAAATGGATATGTAGATAATGGAGGCACATGCTATGCCGAAACTGGAGTTATTGATACTGATAGATTATATTGTCCTAGTGAATTTGAATTAGTGGATAATAAATGTATAAGAACAGAAAGAATTGATGCAACACCAATAAAATATACATGCCCATCAGGAGAGGAATCAACAAGATTAAAAATGGGATTAACCACGGCTAATGCTGGCGATGCAAACGATATAGTATGCGTTGATAAATCAAATGCAAAACACCCAGTGTCTCCATGCGAAACTCACGATGGTACAGAATTTAAAAAAGTTGGTGGAAAATGCTATTGGCATAGAGCTCCGGTTATTGCATCAGGATGCCCAGGAAAAATCCAAGTAGGCGGAGAATGCTGGGATGATGCATCTAACATACTAATTTGTGAAGGATATCGTGATGGTAAGCAATATAAGAGTAGAGATGAATATTGTGAACACTCAATTAAATACATTGACCCAATCGTGGAAGAATATGGATGCCCAAATGGATATACTCTTGATGGACAAAAATGTCTAAAAGAAGAAGCGGAAGATCCAAGACACGAGAGAGAATGCCCAAGTGGATATACAAAAACTGAAGATGATAAATGTATTAATTACAATGATGTAATTGAAAAAACACCTGGATATTATTGTGAAAGAGAAAACAGTCGCTTAAAAGGAACCGAATGCATAATATACGATATAATTGAAGCAAATCATAATTAAAAAAGACTATAACGACAAAATAGTCTTTTTTTTGAGATATAGAAATACTATAATATCAAACGTTAGGAGAAATAACATGTTAGAATTAAAAAAGATAAAAAAGAGTTATGTAGTTGGAGAAACAATTCAAGAAGTACTTAAAGGAATTGATATAAAATTTAGAAATAACGAATTCACATCTATTTTAGGTTCATCAGGAAGTGGTAAAACAACACTACTAAATATTATTGGGGGATTAGATCGATATGATGATGGTGATTTAACCATTGACGGAATATCGACTCAGGAATTCACTGATAGAGATTGGGACTCATATCGTAATTATCGCGTTGGTTTTATTTTTCAAAATTATAATTTAATAATGCATCAAAGTGTATTACAAAATGTTGAGATAGCATTAACATTATCAGGCGTATCTAAAACAGAAAGAACAAAAAGAGCAACTGAAGCCCTAGAAAAAGTTGGCTTAAAAGAACACATATTAAAAAAACCAAACCAATTATCTGGTGGTCAAATGCAAAGAGTAGCTATAGCTAGAGCTTTGGTCAACAATCCGGAGATAATCCTTGCTGATGAGCCAACTGGAGCACTAGACTCTGTAACAAGCTATCAAATCATGGATTTGTTAAAAGAAATTTCTAAAGATAAATTAGTAATCATGGTAACCCATAATCCAGAGATAGCTAAGAAATATTCGACAAGAATAATTGAATTAAAAGATGGATTGATAATTAATGACAGTAATCCAGTAAAGGGTAAAGAAAAGGATAATAAAGAAGCAAAAAAGACAAACAAAACTTCAATGTCATTGCTATCGGCTTTATCATTGTCTTTAAACAATCTGTTAACAAAAAAAGGAAGAACCTTTTTGACTGCACTTGCTGGTTCAATAGGCATTATTGGAATTGCTTTAATCCTAGCTTTATCAAATGGAGTTAATAGTTATGCTAAAAAATTAGAAAGAGAATCACTATCAGATTATCCTTTAAGAATTGAAAAAACAAGTTATGATTTATTTGGAACATTAAGTGCGGCATTCTCAATGATTGGGGATAATGAAAAATGTGCGGAAAATAAAATTTGTTCAACAGATGACATTGTAAGAGTATCTGCTATAACAGATGAGGGTGTGTTAAAAAAGAATAATACCAAAGCATTTAAGAAATACATAGAATCAACAAAAGAATTTGAAGAATTATCAACAAAAATAGAATATGACTATGGTATCATTCCCCAAGTATATACAAATGATTATGAAAAAGTTAATCCAAGTAATTTAGGAGTAAATTCTACAGAAACAAATCTATTTAAAGAAATAGATATTAAAGAGAAGAAATATGAATTATTAGCGGGTTCTTTACCATCTAATGAAAATGAAATAGTTTTAGTAGTTAATAGTGATAATCAAATAAACGATACTATTCTTTATTCGCTAGGAATTAAAGATAAAAAAATATTAATAGAAGATATTTCTAAAATTAAAAAGAGTAAGGGTTACAAAGTTGAGACCACATCATTTTCATATGACAAACTATTAAACCTATCATATAAATTAATATTAAATACTGACTATTATAAACTAGAAAATAATATTTATATTGATAATTCTAACAATCAAAACTATATGAAAAATATAATTAATAATGGAATTACTCTCAAAGTGGTGGGATTAGTTAAAGACAAAGAAAGTTCAGAAAGTTTTGTTGGATATACAAAGCAATTAACGGAAAAAGTAATTGAGATGAATAGCCAAACACAAATATATCAAGCTCAAATTAACAACAAAAATGTAAATGTATTAACCGGAGAAGAATTTGATGGCTTCTTAAACACATACGATGATGTTGCATCAAAACTTGCATTATATGAACTAGATGATCCATCAAGTATTAATATTTATCCCAAAGACTATGAATCAAAAGAAAAACTAGAGGATTTAATAACAAAATATAATGATGACAACAAGTTCACAGATTTAGAAATAACATACTCTGACATAATGAAAGGCGTAGTGGGAGGAATCACAAAAGTTGTTGATATTGTTTCGTATGTATTAATTGCTTTTGTTGCTATAAGTCTAATTGTATCTTCAATAATGATATCTATTATTACCTATATTAGTGTACTAGAAAGAACAAAAGAAATTGGAATATTAAGAGCGATTGGGGCATCAAAGAAAGATGTTAGAAGAGTATTTATAGCAGAAACAATTATTGAAGGAGCAATTGCCGGTATATTAGGAATTGTAGTTGCTCTGGCTTTATCAAATTTAATCAATGTAATATTAGTTGCAATATTTAAATTCGAAAGTATGGCTAAACTTCCTATAACTAGTGCCATAGTTTTAGTGTTATTAAGTATTATATTAAATGTTATTGCAGGTTACAAACCAGCAAGTATGGCTGCAAAAAAAGACCCAGTTGAATCACTAAGAATGGAATAAAATTTAATATTTATAATTGTATATGTTATAATATCAATATAGTTATAATAAAGGAGATAGAATATGGCAAAATTAGTAACTGGTATTTTATTTGGGTGTTTTGTGACGTTTTTTCATCATATGTTCTATGAAATGACTCATTCTCTTATGTTAATGGGGCCATTTAATCTTATATATGTATTTGATGCTATAGCCTTATATTTAATAATTAGTGGTGGAAAAACAGTAATACAAAATATAAAAACCGAAAAAAATGGTGTTCAATGTTACGGAGTGGTTAGGGAAATAAAAACAACTGATTTTGCTGTTAATGATAATCCAGAATATAAAGCAACTATTCAAATTGTGAATCCCGAAACAAACCAATTAGAGGATTTTGAAGAAGTTATAGGTTTTAACTACAAAAAATATTCTGTAAACTCTATCGTGCTATGTAAATATTATCAAGGAGATGTAAATATAATAAAAAAAATAGATATAAATGAAATCCCAGAAGAAACCAAAAAAAGGTTAATAATAATATCAAACTTTTCCAATTCGGAAAATGTAGTATTTAGCCCAGATGGAGAATATGTAACCATAGATGGCGTTAAATACAAGAAAAAATAATAAAAGGAGAATGTAACATGATAATAGCAGGAATAATAATGATAATATTCGTTTCTTTATCTATTCTTCCTTTTTGGTGGATACCCGAAAGCCATGGCATTTCATTAGTGTTTTTTGCGATTTTTACAATAACAGGAGGCCTCCTTATTTTTGCTGGAATAGCAGAAAAAAAATTAAAAAAGAATATAAATGAGCATGGGTTTAAATGTTATGGAATAGTTAAACGACTTATGCAAAATGGTGAATACAGTGGCGATAAAGAAGGTGGCAGCACTATAGTGCAGATTTTTAACCCTAACACAAACCAAATTGAGGATAAAAAAAATATAATTGATTATGGCGGACAAAAATCACCAACAAATACATATGTATTATGTAAATGTTATAAGGACAGTATAATGATTCAAGAAAATTTAGCCCCAATTGAAGTACCTGAGAATATTAGAGCTCTATTGATCCCTGCACCAAAGCGAAAATTTGAAAATTTAGAATTTAGTCAAGATGGTAATACTGTAACTATTGATGGTATTGAATACGAAAAGATTTCATAAAAGATGGTCAATCCATCTTTTTTAATTGGCATTTATGTGATAAAATACTAATGGATTATAAAGAAGGTGATATTATGAATACAAATATTAAATTTGATAAAAAAACCATTATTAATATTGTTTGCATAATAATATCTATATTGTTAGTTATAGGCCTTACCTTTGTTTTGTCAGGGTTTGCAATTACAAAATCGATTAATAATAATCTAAGCAACGAAAAAATAGAAAAAGCAATAGACAATTTTGATATACAAAAGGTAATAGATAGCGCTTCTTTTTATGATGAGGTAGACGATAACTCTATCACAAAACAATTAAATCTTAAAACTGATGATTATAAACAATTATTATCTAGATATAAGGAATCTGGATTAACGTTAGGCGAAGAAATTACAATAATGCTAAAAGAAAAATTATCAGTTTTTACTGATACATCTGAAATGAACACTTTAGAGGATGTTGCAAATTATATAATATATTCAGGACAATTTGAAGTATCTAGTGATGATGCCCAAATAAAATTTGAGGGAAATAAATTAGTTGGGAAGGATTCCAAAACTGCTAATGAAATATTATCTACAAATTATAAGGGACTAATAAAAATTATTAAAACATATGCTATTCAAGCAAACTCAATGGCGATGGTTTTTACCGGAAAAGCTATAAGCAATGTTCTAATTATTTTTGGAGTGTTGATAATCTTAGGTATGTTCGCTGCACAAAGAAGTTTTATAAAAACTTTCCCTTGGATTGCAGCAAGTTTTATAATAGCATCGCTTATTCTGCTTGCTATTTCAACAGCATTTAGTTTAGCAACTTCATCACTTGTAGTTATTCCGACAGTTTGGGAGTCAGCAAATCAATTGCTATTACCAATTACATCAGACTTAACAATGTTTACGATAGCATACTTTATTATTCCCCCAATACTAATAGGTTTAAGAATATATTTACCACATGTAATTGAGAATAAAGAAACAATATAAAAGGAAAAGGGCGTGTATTATGAAAAAAAATAAAGATTCAGGAAATATTCTTTTAGCGATAGTTTTATTTGTAATAGGCTATTTTGTCTTCTTTGGTGGTGAAGACAATAACAATTCAATAGAAAATAAACCCAGAAGAAATGATAATGCCTTTCATCTGTTATCTTCAGATGAAAATAGATTTGTAGATGAATCATTTAAAGCCTATGCTAAAAAGAATAAAATTGATTTGGAAATAACCCATATGGGTGATTTGGACATTGTTGAAGAATTAAATACCAATTCAGGTAAATATAATGGAGCATGGATATCTAACTCATTATGGTTATATATGCTAGATAATACCTCAATTTATTCTGAGTCATCTTCAATAAGTATTTCCCCAGTAGTCATGGGTATTAGAAAGAGTAAAGCAAAAGAACTTGGCTTAATTGATAGAAAAGTTACTAACGCTGATATACTAGAACTTATTAAAAACAAACAAATAAAGTATGTTATGCCAAATGTATTATCAACTAACACAGGAGCAACAGCATATCTAGGATTCCTAAATACACTTGCTGGATCTCCAGAGGTGTTAACTACAGAAATGCTAGATGATGATAGACTAGCAGAAAATCTAGTAAGTTTATTCTCTGGGGTAGAAAGAGTATCAGGTAGTGAAACATACCTTGAAGAAATGTTCAAAAACGACAAGAACTTTGAAGCAATCATCACCAGTGAATCATCAATTATTAATATTAACAAACAGTTAAATGGAGATGATAAGTTATATACAATTTACCCAGTTGACGGGGTTCCAATTAATGATTCAACATTCGCATATATCAAAGGCGATACTGATAAAAAAGACCAATACTTCGCTTTAAAGAAATATTTATTAGGTGAAGAAGGACAAAGGGAATTATTAAAAACTGGTAGAAGAACTTGGTATGGTGGTATTAATAAAAATGCTGATAAGAGCATATTTAATCCAGATGATGGTATAGATACCACAAGATATTTAACAGCGGTTAAATATCCATCTAAAAAGGTAATAAATAAGGCTATCACCCTTTACTTAGATGAATTTAGAAAACCGATTGATATTGTATTTTGCCTAGATTACTCAGGAAGTATGTATGGCGAAGGAATAGAAAGTCTAATTAATTCTATGGATTATTTGTTAGATAGTGAAAAATCTGCATCAGATAACTTACAGTTCTCAAGAAAAGATAAAATAACGGTAATACCATTTGAAACGAGAGCTAATAAGACTTGGGGACCATACTATGGAAATAATACAAGTGAATTAATTAACAAAATAAAGACTAATTCAGTTGGAGGATCAACAGCTTTATATGATGCAATACAAAACGCACTTGAATTATTAAAAAATGAAAGTGACGATTATAACAAAGTTGTTATTGCAATGACTGATGGTGCAGCCAATGTTGGAACATATCAAAATTTATCATATTATTATCGTAGAAATAATTTAAGAATTCCAGTTTATAGCATTACATTTGGTACTGCTGATGAAAGACAACTTCAAGAAATTGCAAATTTAACCAATGCTAAAATATTTGATGGAAAAGAAAATTTATTAGCAGCATTTAAAGAAGTTAGAAATTATAACTAGGAGGATATAGTATGGATAGTAAGAATATTCTGTCGGCAGCGGCAGGTGGAGTTTTCTTTGCAGTTCCTTACTTGGCACTATCTGTTCCCATTCTTCCATCATTATTAATTGGTGGTGGTGCCTTTGTCGCAGGCCAGTTGGTATTTGGAAAGAATGATAGCAAATTAAGAAAATTTAGTTATAGTTTATATGAACAAGTTGAGAATGCAAAAAAGCAAAATAAACATATTCTGGATATGACGAAAAAGATAGATACTCCGGAAGTAAAAAGATATATAATTAGCATAAATGATACTATTTATAAAATAATTAGTGCCATTGAAGCTGACCCTAAGAAACATAAAAAAGTTAAAAACTTCTTTGAATATTATCTACCAACAACAGTAAGTATAATTGATAGATATGATGTTATTGAAGATTTAAATTTAACTTCTAGTGATTCAAAAAAATTTATGGAATCTACGGATAAAATGATTAAAAATCTAGATGAAGCATATAAAAAGATGTTAAACAATGTATATGAATCAGAAATACTAGAAACCGGTATAGATTTAAAAGTATTTGATGCTATGATGCAATCAGATGGCATTAAAGTAAATAATACTGAAGAAAAGGAGAGTAAGTAATATGGACAAAAAACGAATTATAGGAATAGGCATATTTGTAGTTTTACTAGCAGCAATCGTTGGAATAAAATATTTCCTAGATCACAATCCTGCTAATCCAAACAATGTAGATTTATCTAAATTAACTACAGTATATGTTGCAACGGGTGGAGGAAAAGAAGACTTCCTTGCTGATGAAAGAGTAATTCAAATATTAAGAGATAAGTATAAACTTAATCCGGTATTTGATAACTGGAGTAATGGTAAAACAGTACTTTGGCCATTATATAGAGAATATGCTAAATATGGTAAACCAGATATAATTAAAAATATTGAAAATGGTAAAACATATTCATTACATAGTGAAGAAGTAACTCAATATGATGCATTATTTACATCAGACCAAAGATTCTATGACTATTACAAATTAAGACCAGATACAGCAGCAGGGGAAGCTGAAAGATTCTCAGTATTAGATGGAGGATTAACTCTTAATACACCAATTGTAATTTATAGTTGGAAAGAAGTAGTTGCTTCATTACAAAAAGAAGGAATAGTTACTCAAGACGCTGATGGTGTTTATTACATAAGTGATATGAATAAATTAATTGATTATATTCTAGACGGAAAGAAGTGGCAAGATATAAGCCTACCAGATTTATATGGTAACCTTAATATAGCTTCCACAGATCCTGTAACATCAAGTCCAGGAGCAACATACTATGGATTATTACTTTCAATCCTTGGAGAAAATCAAATAACAGATTCAAGTATTAAAGAAAACTTACCAAAATTAAAAGAATTCTATATTAAATCAGGATATATGAATAATACTCCTGCAGATTTATTCCAATCATATTTAATGACAGGAATGGGTGGAAAACCTATGATTGTTGATTATGAAAAAAGTATAATAGAATTTGCAAATGAGCAACCTGATAAGTTTGCTCAAGTAAAAGATGATATAATAATATTGTATCCAAAACCTACAATTTGGAATTCACACTGTTATGCAGCGTTTACTGAAAATGGTAAAAAACTATATGATGCATTTAATGATAGTGAAATTCAACAAATAGCATGGGAAAAATATGGATTTAGAACTGGCGTTACTGGTGGAAAATACGATGTATCATCATTTGGAATTGCAATTCCACAAAAGATTACAAGCACAGTAACAAGTTTAAAGATGGATTATTATAATCAACTAATTGATTATCTTAAATAGAGAAAGGAAGAAGGAAAAATGGCAAATTTAGAAATCAAAGTAGAAGATAAGAAAATGGATGAAAGCATTGTTACGGAATTAACAACAAGTAAGGAAGTAACTGATGCAAAAATTGAAAAATCATTGAATTATGATGAATTAACAGAAGCTGAAAAGAAAGCAGTAGATGAATTTAATTCGAAAATTGATATTTATGATTCAACACAAATATTACAATTTGGTGCAGCTGCTCAAGACAAAATCAGTAGATTCTCTGATACAGTATTAGAGAATGTTAAAACAAAACAAACTGGTGATGCTGGTGATTTATTAGCAGAATTAGTTGCGGAAATCAAAACATTTGATAGTGTTGCAACACCACCAAAAACAGGTATTTCAAAATTATTCTATAGTGCTAAGAAAGAATTCAATAAAATTTTAGCTAGCTATGGTAAAGTTGAAAAGAACATTGACACTATTGAGGGTGGATTAGAAAAGAATAAAATCCAACTTTTAACAGATGTTAATATGTTTGATACAATGTATGAAAAGAACTTAGAATATTTTAAAGAAGTTTCTTTATACATTATCGCTGGTGAAAGAAAATTAAAAGAATTAAAGGAAGTTACTTTACCAGAATTAACAAAGAAAGCTAAAGAATCAGGAGAACAAATTGATGTTCAAAAAGTAAATGACTTAGAAGCACAAATTAATAGATTTGAAAAGAAGATATATGATTTAAAAACTACAAGAATTATATCTATTCAAATGGCACCACAAATTAGATTGTTACAAAATGCTGATGCAGAATTAGTTGAAAAGATTCAAAGTTCAATTACAAATACAATTCCTCTTTGGAAAAACCAAATGGTACTTGCTTTAGGTATTACTAATACTCAAAGAGCATTAAAGAATCAACAAGCAGTATCTAAATTAACAAATGATATGCTAAAGAAGAATAGTGAAACATTAAAACAAGGATCAATCAATATTGCTCAGGAATCTGAAAAAGCTATTATCGATATTGAAACTCTTAGAAAGACAAATAAAGATATCGTTGATACTTTAGAATCTGTAATTAAGATTCATGAAGAAGGAAGAGCTAAACGTGTTGAAGCTGAAAAAGAATTAGTTGCAATTGAAAAAGAACTAAAAGATAAAATGTTAGAACTAAAAGTTGAAAAGTAAAGCATAAAATATGCTTTATTTTTGAATTAAGGGAGGCTTATTATGCAAAGATATGATTTAAATGATGTATATAAGGATTTTTTTGAAGCAACCTTAGATATAAATGATTTTCTAAACAAACAGGAAAAAGGTGAGGTAACAACTATAGCTACAGAAACAGTTCCTGAAGAAAAAATGGACTATAATGACGAAGTAGACAAACTATACTTAGATGAGGCTTCAAAAACTTTATTAAAGAAAATAATCAAGTATATGGAGTCATACCATGCAAAAGAAGTAGATAATTATATCAACTTCAATATTAAAGTTAATAACGAATATATTTCTAAAGATGTTGCGGAATTATTAAGTAAAGCAGTAAAAAATTATCATTATATAGATAATAGTACAGTAAGTGTTAATTCATTAATTAAAATAGATGAAATAGATAAACTAATAAAACTATATAAAGAAGATGGAATTATTGTATTTAATGATTTAGACGGCATCAATATGCATGATGATAACTTCAAAAAGAAATTTGTATATTACATGATGGAAGGTTTAGAAAAAAGAATTACAATTGTCGCTGATAAAGAAGATAGATTAAAATTATTCTTCCAATTAGATGATGAATTAAACAATAGATTCTTATTTGAATTAAAGTATGAAAAACCAGAATTAAACGACGTTTATCAAAGAGTATTAGATTCAACTAATAATCTTAATTTAGAAGATGAATTTAAAGTTAAATTATTGGATTACATAACAGAAACTTATCCAAAATCTACAAAAGATCCACTTGATTATATAAACATCTTAATTAATCATATTTCATTTAATAAAGACGTTCCTGAATTAGAAAAATTAAAACCAATTGATGAAATATTTAAGGATTTAAATGAATTAGTTGGATTAGAAAAAGTTAAGAAATCATTAAAAGACCTTGTGGATTTAATTTCATTAAAAAATAAAACAAAGGATGAATTAAAACTAGGAAATATAAATTTACATATGGTATTCTTAGGAAATCCCGGAACAGGTAAAACTACAGTAGCTAGAATGATATGCGGAATTCTATATGATTTAAAATATATTAGGCAAAATAAATTAATTGAAGTTAGTTCAAAAGATTTAGTTGCTGAATATGTTGGACAAACAGCCCCAAAAACAATGAGTGTTGTAGATAGAGCAATGGGTGGAGTATTATTCATTGATGAAGCATATGCATTACAAGATAAAAAAGGCGATAACCAATATAATGCAGAAGCAATAGCAACGCTAATTAAGGCGATGGAAGATTATCGTGACGATTTAGTAGTAATTTTTGCTGGATATACTAAAGAAATGCAAGACTTCCTAGATTCAAACTCTGGAATAGTATCTAGAATAGGATATACATTAGAGTTTGATGATTATACTAAAGAAGAATTAAGTCAAATATTCCTTGGAATGGTAAAAAAGGCAGGATTTGAATGCAATGATGATGCATTAAAAGAATTCGAAAAGCTAGTAGATCAATATAAAGATACCAAGAATTTCGGTAATGCAAGATTTGCTAGAAATGTATATGAAAAGACTGTTATCAAGCATGCTACAAATACTAAAAATGCCAAGAAAAAGTCTATTTTAAAGACAATTACCAAGAATGATATCGATTATTAAGAGTCAAATACAAACAAATATTTGACTTTTTTTATTAAATGTGCTAGAATGTACGTATATTCAAAGGGGGAATTGGATATGTGTGGTAAAATTAATAAAAGAATAGCATCATTTTTATTAGGTGCAGTAATGTGTATTAATAGTGGTGCTGCTTTAGCAGAAATAACAAATGTTGATGCAGATGCATCAATTACAGCTAGTAAAGTTAATTTTAGATTAGGACCAGGAACTGATTATCAAGCGATTGGTAGATTCAATAGAGGTGATTCCGTTAGAGTTATCTTTAATGATGGTGATTGGGACTTCATATCTTGTAATGGTCAACTAGGATACGTTTCTCACGAATTTCTTACTCAAACATACGGAAATGTTCTTCCTGAACACTGTTATGTTGAAGATAAGGATGTAGTTGTTACTACAGACGTATTAAATTATAGAAGTCAACCTGTTAAAAGCAATGAAACAAAACTTGGTACTTTACCTTCAGGTTATGAAATAGAAACTATTGCTCAAGTAGATGACCAATGGTATTTAGTTAGATATGATGGACAATTCGTATATATAAGTAAAGAATTTACAAGATCATTAAGAAGTGCAGTTCAATCATATTATCCTGATGCTGAGAACATCGAAATATTCTGCATGGGTGCTGTAAAACGCGACACATCGTTTACAACTAGCACAGGAAGAACTGTTGCCATTTCTTATCCACATGTTGTTAATATATTAAGACAAGAGAATGATTACTATTTAATATCTTATGACGGTAGCGTTGGATATGTTGCTAAAAGAGATATTGAAAAATTAAAGGGAAGATTTGTTGTTGTTGATAAAAGCGATCAAAGATTTAATTTTTACTGTAATACACAAATGTTAATAAATTCAAAAGCTTCGACAGGAAAAAGGGGATATGAGACTCCTGAAGGAATGTGGTATATAGATACAGCTGAAAGGGATCGTACTTTTACCAAAGCTGGTGTAACAGTAGACTATGCGTTCCACTATGATGGAAACTACTTCGCACATACTTATAACCAACCAGAATCCGATTTTGGTAAACCTCAATCACATGGTTGTACGCGTATACCAACAGCAACAGGTGCAAGATTCTATGATTATATGGATTCTAATCACGATGGTGTAATAGATAATAAAGTAAGAATAATAATTCAAAAGTAATTATTATTTTTTTTATGCCTTCTTTTTGCAAGGAAATAATAAAAGACATTTGTATATATATTTTTGAAAGGAGGTGAATAGATGAGCTTTCTAAAAAAATATAGGATGCATATTATATGTTTGTTTTTATTTCTAATTATAGGTACTCAACTAATACTAATAATTCATTTATATTCAAATAATAATTATGTTGAGAAAGAAATATCAGGGATAACAGAATATGCTAATGCCCCTGATACAAAGCAGGATGAAACTGAAGAAGAAATTAAACTAATAAATATAGATGTAAAAGGAGCAGTAAAAAAACCAGGGGTTTATTCCTTAGAACTTGGTAAACTAGTAACCGATGCCATAAAAGCTGCGGGAGGATTTAAAAGTACAGCATACACATTAAATATAAACCTTAGCAAAGAATTAAAAAATGAAATGGTTATTTATGTAGCAACAAAAACTGAATTCAAAAAATCGCTCGAATCATTAAAAAACACATATTGTTCAAAAGACAATAAAGACAAAATAATCGAGCAACAGGTGACAGACACTATGATAGTAGATACCACAGTTCAAAATGATGCTGCCGTGGATAGTCCACAAGAAGAAGTTGAAGGATTGATTATAGAGCAAGACTTTTGTGAAGAAAAAAATAATGATTTAATAAATATCAATACAGCATCCAAAGAGGAGTTAATGACCTTATCTGGAGTGGGAGAATCTAAAGCTAATAGCATTATTGAATATAGAGAACAAAAAGGTTTGTTTGAAAGTATTAATGATATTACTAATGTAAGTGGAATAGGAGAGGCAATGTATGAGAAGATTAAAGATCATATTACAGTCTAATCTTTTATATTACTTACTAGTTATTTTTATTGTTCTTTATTGCGTACTAAAAACTGTGATAATAAAATATGAATCTATATATAACGAATCTGAAGAAGTTTTCGAAGGGAAAGTAACAAATATAATCATTAAAGAGGAATATACAAGCTTTATTCTAAAATCGAAAGAGAAAATTAAGGTATATTCTTATGATCCTATTGATATAGAGAATGGGGATATAGTAAAAGTAACAGGAAGTTTAAAAGAACCTATTAATAATACTATTCCTAACAACTTTAATAACAAAAAATACTTATATAATAATCATATTTTTTACACAATGAATTTAAAAACCATAGAAGTAATAAAAGAAGCAAGTTTCTTTTATAAAATAAAAAATTATTTATTTAATAGATGCAATTATAATGAAAAAATGAGTGGCTATTTAAAATTATTTATATTTGGTAATAAAAATGATCTTGATGAAAATTATTATGAATTATTTAAAAAGAATGGTATAGTTCACCTGATTGCTATATCGGGAATGCATATAAGTTTATTGGTATTACTTTTAAGAGGATTATTCTTTTTTCTAAGGGAAACTCCTCGTTTTTTTATAATAAGCTTTATTCTATTCTTCTATGCGTTTTTAACGGGATTCAGTATATCCGTAATTAGAGCAGTATTAAGTTATATTTTTCATTACATAAATGATAAATGTTATTTAAAACTAAACAGTATTCAAATATTAATAATTATTCTATTTTTTATATTGTTAATAAACCCTTGGAACATTTATTCACTGGCATTTAAATATTCATTTATTATTTCATTTGGAATAAACGCCTCTCGTAAGTACATTAGGGGTAACTATTTAAGAAAAATAACTATCATAAGTCTAATTGCTTTATTATATAGTCTTCCTATAAATATCAATTTAAATTATCAACTTGATATTCTAAGCATACTTAAAAACATTGTAATGGTACCATATGTAACTTTTATACTATATCCAGCTTGTTTATTATCATATATATTTTTACCATTAAGTCGCATTACAATAATATTTGCAAATATATTTCTTTTTCTAAATAATTTATTAATTAACGTTTCCTTAAACATAATAATCCCCCAAATGCCAATTTTTATAGTTGCTTTATATTACATTTTTTTAATTCTCTTTTCTAAACGAAATTATAAATTCATTATCATAAATATTATTATTCTACTAATAAACATTTTACTTCCATATCTAGATAATTCATTTTACTATATTGCAGCAGATGTTGGACAAGGAGATGAAAACATATTAATATATCCTCATAAATCAAAAGTCATATTAATCGATTGTGGGGGAATATATAATAAAAACATTTATGAAAAAACTATTACTTATTTACATAGTATGGGAATAGCAAGAATAGATGTTTTAATTATTACTCATGGAGATTACGACCATATGGGAGATGCAATAAATCTTATAGATAATTTTAAAGTTAAGAAAGTAATATTTAATTGTGGATCATACAATAACCTTGAAAAAGAATTAATTAAAGTATTAGATAAAAAGAAAATAAAGTATTATTCATGTATTAAAGAATTAAATATGAATAATAACAAATTATATTTTTTACAAACAAAAGAATACGATAATGAGAACGATAATTCAAATGTTATTTATACAGAATTAAATGGCTATAAATTTATGTTTATGGGAGATGCTTCAATTGCAACAGAACACGAAATATTAAATACGTATAACTTACCAGATATAGATGTGTTGAAAGTTGGACATCACGGAAGTAAAACAAGTTCAAGTATTGAGTTTATAAATGAAATATATCCTAAATATTCCATAATTAGTGTGGGGAAGAATAATAGATATGGACATCCAAATAAAGAAGCATTAGATAATTTAAAAAGCACTAAAGTATATAGAACCGATAAAAATGGAAGCGTTATGTTTAGAATAAAAAACAAAAAATTTATAGTAGAAGCATGCCCTCCATAGAAAAACATAATATGTTATAATATTATAAGGATGTGATTACTATGTATGAATTAGAAGAAGATATAATTCATTTTGTTTTTCTTGCTTTTGAAGGATTGAAAAGAAAAAAAGAAGATATTAGCCTAGCATTTCACAGCATTATGGTTGGAAACATGCTAAAAAACATTGGCTGTGCTGACGAAACAATTAGTATAGGCTACTTACATGATATTATCGAAGACACTAAATATACTTATGACGATATATTAAAAAGATATGGTAAAAAAGTGGCTGATGGAGTATTGCAATTAAGTGAAGATCAAAGCATTATTGATTATGTTGATAGAAAAAAAGAATTCCTAAAACGATTAGAAACAGCGGACAATAATATTTTAATGGTTGAATTGGCGGACAAACTACAAAATCTAATTTCGGACTATGAACAGTATAAGATAAAAGGAAAAGATTTTCTTGTAACTGAAGCAAAAAATTACAATGAATTAAAATGGTTTTACTTAACGTTAAAAGAATTGTTCAACAAGAGGTTAGATAGTAATAAATTATTAGAACGATATAATAAAGTAGTAAATGAGTACTTTGAGTCATAATGTTTAGATAAAAAGATGCATTATTTAATAAAATGCGGTATTATATAATTGAGGTGATAAAAATGGATAGTAACATTGCATCATTGATACATGACTTATCAACATTATCTATTGTTGAGGGAGTAGATGCAAACAAATTAACTGCACTTAAATTTAAGGCAATTGAACTTTTAAGTGCTTATGCAATGGAAAGGGGAAAAAATAAGGATTTAAGACAATATCCACTAACTAGTGCTTCAGATTTTAACGCATATTTTTCAACAAATAGTCAAACTGGTCAAACATCATTAGTTTTTAGACAACAACTACAAGATAGTATGCACTATTATTTTTCAAATGCAGAAGAAATAGTAAAAGGAATGGATCATTTATTTGGAAATCAACTTAACGCTACTGAAGAAAGACCTGCTGAAAGATAATTATTTTTCAATTGTTGGTGAATGAATGAAATTATATGTAAATGAAAAAATATTTTCTCTTCATAATAAGTTTTATGTAAAAGACGAAAATGATATGGATGTATATGAAATATCTAGTAAAGTCTTTTCAATTGGAGACAAAACAACAATTAATGATATGCAAGGTAACAAAGTTGCTTACATTGAACAAGAAATATTTCATCTAACCCCAAACTACAATATTTATATTGGAGATCAATTTTCGTTCAAAATAACAAAAAAATTCCAATTATTCAAGAACGATTATGTATTAAGTAATGGATATAGAGTTGAAGGCGGATTTATGATGCTGGACTTTGCAGTATTTGATGATAAAAATAATCAAATTGGAAGCATAACAAGAAAATTTATTTCCATTGGTGACAAGTATGAAATAACAATTGATGATGTTAGTAAAAAAGAAATAATATTAGCTATTATTGTTGCCATAACAAACGACGTTAATAGAAATCAATCATCATCAAGCTCTTCAGATTAAAGTATTTGAATAACAAAAAAATGAGTATTATTACTCATTTTTATTTTGTTTAGTATAATCAATAGATAAATCGTTTACTAATTCGAAGCGATGGCTTTGCCCAGTAATATTATCTTTTCGTTTAGCATCTATTTCTTCAAAAAACATTTTAGCTGGTCTTGCCCAAACATTTGAATCTTCACGGTCATATAAGTTTTTATAGATGATTGTATATTCCATTGTTTCTGAATCCATACAAATATCTTCAATGTAATAGTAATTACCTTTAAAGTGTCTTACAACTTTACCAACATAATCAGAATATATCATTGATCCTTGTTTACCATCTTTATTTTGATAACTTGCTTTTATTTGTTGGGAATATAGATATTTTTTTTTGACTTTTTTATCCATTTTTTCAAATATTACTTGAGCTATTTGAATTTTAGGAGTAATAACATATGAATTAATCGAATTATTGGTTACAGTTAAATTAAGTTTACCTTTGAATCCTGGATTTAAGTGTTGTATTGCAACATTTAACCCCAAACGATTAAGAGAAGTTCTTCCACGAATAGCTCCACATATATTATTTGGCATATTAAATGTTTCTTCTAATACAACCAATATTGTTTCACCAGGCTTAATCGTATATCCCTCAGTAATATTAACTTCTTCATACATATTATTTAATTCTTGAGCATCAATAAAAGAAATAGGTTCTTTATTCTTTTTGAATTTTAATATATATTTATCCACAGTTACATCATAAGATGATGAATGAATATTTTGACTATTTGCGTTTTCTATTAATTTGTTTTTTGATAAAAGTTTTTTAAGTGTTTTATAACCCAAAACCATACCCGTCACTCACTTTCGTGCTTTATTGTACCATATTAATAGTATTCAAACAATATAAATGATGCTATAATGTTCTTATAGTAGGAGTGATTAGAAATGAAAGAAAAGATTGCAATAGTAATATGTACCATATTAGTTTTTGCCGCGGGGTTAATGGTTGGATCATTTATTATGCCTAAGTGCAAGCCAACCGAGTGCAATTGCCAAAAAGAGGAAAAACCTCAAGAGGAAGAAAAGATTGAAAACATAGAAATCAAATATAACAAAGGGAAAAAATACTACATTATCAAAAATGATTATAAGGGAGAATATGATTACCAAGAAGTAAGCATGTCAGAATACTTTGAATCTGATGATGCGTTAGATAGAATAAAACTATTCAATACAACAGAAATATTAAGTTTCTCTCGATACAAAGAATTTTGTGAAAGATGGAATATAGAAAGAAAATATGATGATACAAATATGGAATACATGGTAGTGGCATATGCAGCTTATGGACAACCTGTTGTTCATGCAAGGTTAGCGAATGCTATAACAAACGATGGAACGATATCATTGTATATGTGGGAAAATGTTAGGGGAATTACTGCAGATATTCAGGGCTATGTTATAGTCGTACCAGTAGATTTTTCAGTATACAAACATGAAATAAATATTGCCTATACCGAAGAAGAATTTAACAATATAGTTATGTATGGATCTACTCAAGACCCTAATCAGTTAATGGCAGATAAACCAATCATATATATTTATCCAGAGGAAGAAACAAATGTAAGTGTTAAATTATTAAATTCAGAATTATTAACAGTCTCATATCCAAAATACAATAATGGTTGGAGTGTAATTGCTAAACCAGATGGAACACTAAAAGATTTAACAACTAATAGAAATTACTATGGCTTATATTATGAAGGAAAGAATCATCAAGCAACTATGCAAGCTGACGGATTCATAATAAAAGGTGAAGATGTCGCTAAATTTCTAGAAGAAAAACTTGAAATATTAGGCCTAAATGAAAGAGAAGCAAATGAATTTATAATATATTGGTTACCTAAATTAGAAAGTAATAAATATAATTATATTAGGTTTGAACCGGCAGCAGAAATTGAAGAATATATGCCACTTGAAATAACACCCAAACCAGACACAATTATAAGAGTAATGATGGATTATAAACCATTAACTGAAAAAATAGAAATAAATGAACAAATATTAAAATCTCAAACAAGAACTGGATATAGTGTTGTTGAATGGGGCGGAAGTGAAATACACGATTAAATGTGTAAACACTTGACAGTAAAATCATTGACATTTAATTAGCATAATAGTACATTATAACTAGGAGGAAAACTTATGCAATATAATAAATACGAGGGATATAGAGATCCGCAAACTGGAGAATATATTAAAGTAGAACGCAGCAGTGGCTATAACACTCCGGAAGAAGCTCATTCAAAAGCCAGGGCTGTTATTGATTATTTAGTTAACCATGGTGGTTGGAGACTAACTGGACAGCCAAGCATAGAGCGAGACCCTATAACTGGAAAATATGTTGTTGAGGTTCCATTAAAGAAACCTGTCAATTATTTTGAAAGAGATTTCAGTTATGAGCCAAAAGAATATACAGAAGTACAAACATTTTCAGGGTTCCCAACTCCGGAAGCAGCTATGAATAAAATTAGAGCTTATTCAGAAGGAAGTTGCTTGGAAATAGTTGGACAGCCAAATATATATAGAACAAGTGATGGTAAATATACCGGGGCTGTAACATATAGAAAGCCTTCCGAATCTGGTAGAGGCGGAAGAAACGGAAGATAATAAAAAGAATCGAAAAAAACGATTCTTTTTTTGTAAACCAAATGTATAAATAAGGAAAAACAAAATATACCATGATATAATAAAATTGGAGATGATAAGATGGAAAAGAAAAATACCAATTTTATAATAGCAATAGTGGTATTATCTGTGTGTGTATTAGGATTAACTGGGTATATTGTTTTGGACAAAACTTTAAGAGCAAAACCATCAAATCCAATAGAACATAAAGAAAAAAATGGAGAACAGAATCAAACACCAAACGAAGATAATAAAGAAGAGAATGGGCAACAGGACACAACGCCAGATGAGAACAATACCGAGGAAAACGAACCAGAAGATCAAACACTAAGAGAAAAGTATGAAGTTGAACTATTTGTTGACAATGATTTTGGCCTAATACAAGATAAAACCACAGGCGATTTATTTGTTAAAGACTTATCAAGATTTAAAGTGGGTAAATTAAAAAATAAAAAAATCATATCTGCTATAAAAAAACAATCAGAAGAGCCTGGAGCGGTTGAATACATTGTATTGACTAATGAAGGAAAGGTTTATAATTTTGTGGCATATGCAGATTTTAATATGGAAGACTCTAACGAAAAAATGGAAGACTACATTGAAGAAATTTCCAAAGACTATTATGTTGATGCGCTAAAATATTATGAATCATTTGAACAATATAATTTTCTCATCGGAAATGGAATATTGTACTATTCTGGTGACAAGGTATATGAAAATGATGATGAATTTGATGTAAATAATTATCTAGTTTACGAAGGAGAAATAAGTGGATATAGTAATCAATCGCTAAAATACAATGGCGTTACTATAAAAGACCAAGACACTCAAGAAGAAATAAAATATAAATATATTCTTCCGTATGTAGATTTTGAAATGGGAATCGATTCTACGCAAACTATAGATTATTTAAAATATTTTATAATTAGTGACGATGATAAATTATACAAAGTTGATAATCCTGGCGAGTATTTAAAAAGCATAGCAAAGATTATAGACTATAAATACGAAAATAGTTTTATTAATGAAAATGATTATAGAATTGAATGTAAAAAATCATATTGTAATAATATGACTATAACCCTTGATGATGAAAGAAGAGTAAATTTTATTGGCGGTTGGTAAAAATACATAAAGGAGAAAACATATGGCATCAGCAGTAATTCATATGGCGGTAGCTAGTGAAATTAACAAAGTGTTAAAAAGAGATTATGACAAATTAATTATTGGATCAATAGCTCCGGATATTGCTAAAATTATTGGAGAAGATAAATTAAGAAGTCACTTCTTAGTTACGCGAGAAAATGATAATAATATTCCTAATATAGATGTATTCTTAAGTGCATATAAAAAATATTTATATGATGATTTTGTGATGGGCTATTTCATTCATCTATATACTGATTATTTGTGGTTTAAATATTTTGTTCCAGAATTTTATGACAAAATAACCATAAAAAAATTAGATGGAACTTCATTTAAATGTACAAAGGATATGGCATCAACTTATATCTATAATGATTACACGAATATAAACATAGATATAATTGATCAATATGAACTAAATCTAAAGATATTCTATGGTGAGTTGCCCAAGATTGAACCAATTATAAGTGAAATACCAATGAATAAGTTGGATTTATTAATCGAAAAAATGGGGCTTATAATTAAGAATACTACAGTTCACAAAGCGTACATATTTAATTTGGATAATATCAACAATTTCATTAAAACAGCAATAGAATTAACACTAGCAAAAATAAAAGAAATTGAAAAAGAAGAATAATTAATTCTTCTTTTTTATTTTCAAAAATAAAGTTCAATAAAAGAAAACTATGAATTATAATTGATAGTATGATAGGGTAGTGTGAGAAGTTAATAAATACTCTTTAATCATTAAGGAGGAAATAATATGTTTGGGAAAATTCAATACATATCTGATAATATAGCTCATGTTGAGAATTTAAGTGGTACAGATGTTGCTGCAGACTTAATGAATTTACATGTTGTATTTGAATCTGGAACTCAAAGAGTTTTAGGCGAAATTACAGAATTAAACCCACAAGTAATAAAAATAAGATTCTTAGGTGAATATTTAGAAAACAGATTCGTAAATGGTGTATTAAGAAAACCACAACTAAATAGTAAAATTAGAATTATAAATGGACAAGAATTATCTTTATTAGTAGGTAAATTAACAAATGAATCTTTTATATTAGGCGAAAGTGCTATTTATAAAGGATTCCAAGTGTGTCCAGCATTAAATGATTTATTTGCAAATCATTTAGCCATATTTGGTAACTCTGGATCCGGTAAATCTTATGGTGTATCTAGAATTGTTCAAAACATTTTTAATAACAATACAAGAATGTCTAAAAATGCTAATTTATTATTCTTTGATGCATACGGCGAATATAAAACGGCATTTTGCCAACTAAGTGCTATAAATAGCGAATACAACTATAAATTTATTACTTCAAACAAACAAGATCCAACAGATTTCGATTTAAGAATTCCGGTTAATCTAATGACACTAGATGATTTTGCTTTGTTGCTACAAGCAAATAATCACTCACAATTACCGATTATTAGTAATACTATTAAATATGCAAAAATATTTGCTTCTCATAATGACCAAGCAGAAAAATATAAAAATCACTTAATTGCTAAAGCTTTAATCGCAGTATTATTTAGTAGTGAAACAACAAATGAAAAGAAAAATGAAATATTTAGAATAATTCAAGTATGTCATACAACTGATTTTGACTTTGGTTCAACAATCCCTGGAGTAGGATATACAAGAAGTTTTGCCGAGTGTTTTGAAATAGATTCAAATGGTAATTTTGGCGAATCCGTTCTTATTACAGATTATATATTAAAGCATATAGATGAAAACATTGAGAAAATGGAAGAACCTAAAGATACAGCTTATTCATTAAAAGACTTCCAAAACGCTTTAGAATTTACACTAATTAGTGAAGGATTCTTAGGAAATGAATCACTACATGATGCTGCAACAATCTTGAAAGTTAGAATAAACTCAATTGTTAACAGCCCACTTGAATCATTCTTCTCACCAATATTTTCAACAACAGAACAATTCATGAATGAATTAGTTCATATTGGAGAAAAGAAAGCTCAAATTATAAATATCAATCTAGAAGACATAGATGATGTATATGCTAAAGTAATTGTTAAGATATTTGCAAGAATAACTTTCCAATATGCTAAGACAGGACTAGATAGAGCATCTAATCCATATCATTTATTCTTAGAGGAAGCACATAGATACATTCAAAACGATAGCGATACATTCTTACTTGGATATAACATATTCGATCGTATTGCTAAGGAAGGTCGTAAGTATGCTGTTCTACTAGACATCATTACTCAAAGACCGGTTGAAATGTCAGATACCGTTATTGCACAGGTTTCTAACTTCCTAATCTTCAAGATGACACACCCTAAAGACATTAAATATATTGAAGAGATGTTACCAAACATTTCTACAGATGTTATTGAGAAACAAAAGACATTACAACCAGGTAATTGTGTAGGATTTGGGTCAGCATTCAAAATACCAATGATTATCCACATGCAAATTCCAAATCCAGCTCCATATTCATCAAGCTGCGATATTTCAAAAAGATGGTAAAAAAAAGGAATTATTTAATTCCTTTTTCTTTTTTCTTTATAAGTATTTTGGTATAATATTATATAGTGTGGAGGTTTATAATGGATTATTTAAAAACACTTAATAAAGAACAAAAAGAAGCCGTTGAAACAATCGAAGGACCTTGTTTAGTAATCGCTGGAGCTGGCTCTGGTAAAACGAAAGTATTAACAACCAGAGTAGCCCATTTAATAAATTCAGGAATTAGCGGAAGTAATATATTAGCAATAACATTTACTAATAAAGCCGCAAAGGAAATGCGAGAAAGATTAAATATACTTGCTCCTGATAATTATGTGTTTGTTGGAACTTTCCATTCATTTGGATTAAGAGTAATAAAAGAAAATTATAGTAAATTGGGATTAATGAATAATTTTACAATTATTGATTCTGATGATGTAACAAGCATTATTAAAAAAATAATGAAAGATCTTAATATAGATCCAAAAGAGATTAGCCCAAATTATATAAGAAATAGAATTAGTTTTATTAAAAATGAAATGTTAACGGATTCACAAGTTGATAACTTATTCTTAACATTCCAGGATAAACATGTGGCAAATATTTATCATAAATATCAAGAAGTGCTAAAAAGAAATAACACTATTGATTTTGATGATCTACTTAAACTACCTGTTGAATTATTTATGCAGGACGATGAATTATTAGATAAATATCAAGAAAGATATAGATATATTCTAGTAGATGAGTATCAAGATACAAATGAAGTTCAATACAAAATGATTAAATTACTCGCTCAAAAATATCGTAATATTTTTTGTGTAGGAGATCAAAATCAAAATATCTATTCATTTAGATATGCTAATTATAAAAATATAGTTAATTTTAATAAAGACTATAAAGAAGCCAAAGTAATTACTTTAAATCAAAACTACCGTAGTACAGTTAATATTTTAAAAGCAGCAAACGATGTAATAAAAAATAATAAGGAAAGAGCCAATGTAGAACTATTTAGTGAACTTGGCGATGGTGTTAAAATTAAATACTTGCGTGGCCATGATGACAAACAAGAAATGAATTTAGTATGTGAAGAAATATCTAATCTACTAGAACAGGGTTATAAAAGATCTGATATAGCAATATTTTATAGAACTAATGGTCAATCTCGTGTTGTAGAGGAAGCTATGATGAGAAAGAATCTTCCGTATAAAGTTGTAGGATCTTTCTTCTTCTATAAAAGAAAAGAAATTAAAGATTTAATTACTTATTTAAAATTGATAAGCAATCCCCATGACGACTCAGCATTAGAAAGAATAATAAATGAGCCAAAAAGAGGAATTGGACCTAAAGTAATAGGAAAAATTCATGCTAGGGCAGAAGAACTAAATTCTTCTATGTTTGATGCAATCGAATCTGGTAAAGAATTAGCATTTAAAGAAATGATTCAAGACTGTATTAAACAAAAAGACAATTTAAATTTAACGGAATTAATTGATTATGTTTTAGAAGTTTCAGGTATGAGAAAAACACTTGAAGATGATCATACATTAGAATCAGATTTAAGAATTGAAAACTTAATGGAATTTAGAAGTATTACAGAAGGTTATCAAAATGAAATTGGTACAGTTAATCTTGAAGATTTCCTTGACGAGATATCACTTGTCGCAGATGTTGAAGAACATAAAGAAGATAAAGATGTCATAACTTTGATGACAATTCATAGCGCTAAAGGGTTAGAATTTAAAGTGGTATTTGTTGTAGGCCTTGAAGAAGGCATTATGCCACATAGTATGTCACTAGAAGAACATGGTGAAGAAGAAGAAAGAAGATTAATGTATGTTGCGATAACTAGAGCAAAAGAAAGACTATATTTAACAAATGCCAAGAGAAGAATGTTATATGGTCAAACACAATCTAATCCACCATCGAGATTTATAGATGAAATTAATAAAGCATTAATAGATAAGATTGAAGATGAGAAAGAAAAAGAAACTCAATCAATATTTAATAAAGATTCATCTTATCTAGATAAAGGAATTGACTATAAACCAGGAGAGGTGGTAGAACACCTAAGTTTTGGTAGAGGTGTAGTAGTTAGTTGTGATGATAAATTTGTAACAATTGCCTTTAATAAAAGATGGGGCATTAAGAAATTTTTAAGTAATTATACGGGTTTAAGGAGGAATAAAAATGAATAAATCGTTAGTAATTATGGCAGCCGGAATGGCATCAAGATTTGGGGGTAACAAACAATCAACAGTTGTAGGCCCTAGTGGAGAAGTCTTAGCAGACTATGCAGTATACAATGCTGTTAGATGCGGATTTAAAAGAGTAGTATTTATAATTAGAGAGGAAGCTGTAGATATCTTTGATGAGATAACTAAAAAGTTTAAAGATAAAATTGAAGTATGTTATGCATTCCAAAAATTAACAGATGTTCCAAGTGATGTAGTTATTCCCGAAACAAGAACTAAAATGTGGGGAACAACTCATGCTTTACTTGCAGCAGAAAAGTATATTGATGGACCATTCTTACTTATAAATGCAGATGACTTTAATGATTATGATGCATATAAATATGTAAATGATTTCTTTGAAAGCAATGCTAATGAAAATGATTATTTAGCTGTTACACAAGAATTCGGAGCAACAAAGAGTAAAACTGGCGAAGCAGTTAAAAGAGCTGTTGTTAAGTTGGACGGCAAAAAAATACTAGACTTAGTAGAATCTAGTATTGGTGAAGAAGACGGCAAAATAATTGCCAGAAGTTTAAATACTGATGAGGTTCTTGAAATAAGTGAAACTACTCCAGTATCTATTAATTTCTTTGGCTTAAAACCATCTGTATTTAAGTATCTACATGAAGATTTTGATAATTTTATTCATGGAGAATTAACAGATACTTGCGAGTGTTTATTGCCATACACATTAAAAGCAAAGATAAAAGACAATACAATTAATATGTATCATGAAGTTGCTAAATCACCATGGTTTGGTCTAACTTATAAAGAAGACTTGCCTGATGTTCAAGAAAGAATTTTAAAATTAATTGAAGAGGGAAAATATCCAAATAGTTTATGGGGATAAAATATGAACGATATAGAGAAGGAAATTGAAGAACTTGTTTATATTTTAAATAAAGCTAGTGAGGAATATTATACATATGATAATCCCACAATGACCGATCAAGAGTATGATGGATATATGCGCAAACTAGAAGATTTAGAAGCGCGCTATCCAGAATTAATAAATCCAAATTCTCCAACTCAAAGAGTAGGGGGAGATAGATTAGATGAGTTTAAAAAAATAACTCATCAAAAGCCAATGTTAAGCTTACCGGATGTTTTCAATGAAGATGAAATAAAAGATTTTGAAAAAAGAATATCTAAAGTTATTGAAAAACCAGTATATGTTTGTGAAGAAAAAATTGATGGTCTAAGTGTATCGCTAGTTTATGAAAATGGTCTATTAGTTAGCGCCGCAACAAGAGGAAATGGTGTAGTTGGTGAAGACATTACAGAGAATGTTAAAACTATTCGTAATGTCCCTGTCAAACTAGATCAAAACATCTCTATTGAAGTACGTGGCGAAATATACATGAACAAAAAGACCTTAGAATTATTAAACAAGGAAAGAGAAAAGAAAGGGGAACCATTACTACAAAATTGTCGTAACGCTGCAGCTGGCTCTATTAGACAATTAGATCCAAAGATTACTGCAAGAAGAAATCTTGATGTATGGATTTACCATTTACCTAATCCTGAAGATTATGGATTAAAAACTCATTATGAGGCTTTAGAGTTTATGAAGAGTTTAGGTTTTAAAACGAACCCACACAATAGATTGGCGTATAACATAGATGATATATTAAAATTTATTGATGACACAGGTAATTCTCGCGAAGAGTTACCATATGATATAGATGGAGTTGTAGTAAAAGTAAATGATTTAGAATCTCAAAAAGAATTGGGATATACAATCAAATTCCCAAGATGGGCAATTGCCTATAAATTTCCTGCAAAAGAAGTTTTAACTAAACTTAAAGATATAATTTTTACAGTAGGTAGAACCGGACAAGTAACGCCAAATGCAGTACTTGAAGGGGCAATAGTTGCTGGATCATTTATTCAAAGAGCAACATTACATAATGAGGAATATTGCCTAACTAAAGATTTACGTATTGGTGATGTTGTATCAATTAGAAAAGCAGGAGATGTTATACCTGAAGTAGTTGAAGCAAAATTAGAAAGAAGAAATGGTAGTGAAATACCGTTTAAGATGATAGATAAATGTCCAATGTGTGGAAGCGAGTTAGTAAAAAAAGGCGCAGATTATTTTTGTGTAAGCGCTAATTGTCCAGCAAGAAACATTGAATCCTTAATTCATTTTGCTGAAAAAGATGCAATGAATCTTGAATCAGTTGGACCAGAATTTATTGAGGATTTCTACAATCTAGGAATACTAACAAGAATTGAAGATTTCTATAATCTTGAAAACCATGCTCAAGAAATAATATTTGAAGATGGCTATGGGGAAAAATCATTAAACAAGATGTTAGAAACAATAAATAAATCTAAAGACAATAGTTTAGAAAGATTATTATTCGGTTTAGGTATTCCTGGAATTGGTAAAAAGAAAGCAATTATTCTTGCCGAAAACTATCACAATATGGATAATCTAAGTAAAGCTACAAAAGAAGATTTAGAAAATATTCCTGATATTGGTGAAATCCTAGCTTTAAATGTTGTTAATTATTTTGAAACACATAAAGAATTAATTAGTAATTTAAAAGAATTAGGAATAAATATGGAATTTAAAGGGGAAGCAAAATTTGACAATGAAGAATTTACTGGAAAAAAGTTTGTTATCACAGGAACATTCGCAGAATATTCTCGTGATGAACTAAAAAGTATTATTGGTAAATATAAAGGATCAACTAGCGAATCAGTAAGTAAGAAAACTGACGTCGTAATTGTTGGATCTCAACCAGGCTCTAAATACGATAAAGCAATGGAATTGGGAATAACAATTTGGAACGAAGAAAAATTAATGAAAGTGCTAAGTGAGTTATAATGAATGAAGAAATAGGTTTTGACATTTTAATTGGAAGATATGCTAATTCATTGAAAAAGATGGGTAGTATTAATGTGGATTATTTATCTAATTATATTAATATAGTTACTGACATAGATCATTTTCTTGGCAACAATAGAAAATATATCGAGGACAAATATCGAAAATTATACTCTGAATTTTTAACGTTCGTTTATGAACGCATCAATACCAAATTAATAAATTTAGATGATTTTCCAAATTTAAAAGATTTGTTCACATATAAAAAATTAATATCGCATGCTTCTTCTATTTTAAGAAAAGAATCTATTTCTTATCAAAACCTAAAATCAATCGACTCGTTATTTGATAATTATGCTGTAAGAGATTATTTAAGTAATGATGAAAAAACACTCAGAAAAGATTTAGAAATGCTGTTGCTGAATAAACTTGGCAAAGATGGCCTAGGAGATAAACTTGTTAAACATGCATTAGAAAGCAATTTAAAAATGCCTAATGTCTTATGTGTTTATTTATGCCTAAAATATTACAAAGATATTAAACATCCTGCCATGATCGTTACTTTTTATCAAGAAGAAATGGCTGTTTTAGAATCCATTAATCTTGATTTTGAAGCTTTATCTAAATTATGTATTGAAAAAGATTACTTTAATTATAATTTGACTATTTTAAAAGAAATATATAAAAAATGTTTAATGTTTTCTTTAAGAGAAACAAAGGAAATAAATGAATATGATATTAATCTATGGAAAATAATTATTAAATGTATTCCTGAGTGTTTAAAATATTCGTATTATGAAATTCACTCATCATTAAAAGCAATTGAATATATAAATAATTTGCTAGATAACGAACTTATTAATATACAATCTAATAAATATATAACCGGATTTAAAAATATACATGACACTTTATATAATTCATTTTACAAGGTGGTTGAAGGCGTAAGGACAATTGATGTTCACGAAAAAAATTATGAAACTATTATTAATTATGTTGAAAAAGAATATAACGAAAAAGACAAAGAATATCTTCTTGAATATATTAAATATAATAAATATAAACAAGAATGCGACAATGTTTTCTCTGATGACTATTTATTAAATGCTGAAGAAGTAAAAAGAATACTTTTAGTAGCTATTTTAGAATATTCTCAAAATAATGTATATTCACACTTTAATAGTGAATTAATGCAAGAAATTGTTACCAAAACAAATGATGAATTAATAAACAAATATATGTTGAAAGAATATAAAAAACGTCTTCAAGAACTATATATAACTATGAACGAAAAAGAAATATATACAAATGAAAAGATAAAAAATATGGTATTAACACTTCCTATGAATTATTTCTTGCTCGATAAAGTATCAGAATTTTGCAATCAAATAATTGATTTAAATTAAAATAACGTTCTACGTTATTTTTTTATTGAAAAAAATATATTTAAAAGTTATTATATAAATATAGTAGGTGGTAATCGATGAAGGCAAACTTGAAAAATAGAAAAGGATTTACAATCATAGAACTATTGGCGGTAATAGTATTAATGGCAATAGTAGCGGTAATAGGTTTTGTAGCGGTAAGAGTGTTATTAAAATCAGGAAAAACGCAAACCCTAAATACCAAGACAAATCTAATTCTAAAGAATGCAGTAACATACGCAGAAGAATCAACAGCTGCTTTTAAAGATTGTTATTGTAAGGTAGATGGCAATTGGACAAATTGTCGAATAATAAAAGTACAAGATTTAATAGATGCAGGAGTATATACAACAACAGAAAAATGTGGAAAAGGAAAAGATATAGACTGCGTAGCAAATGATTTGTATGAATATAAAGATGATGAAGACGTTATATGGGAAAACGAATCATTAAATGATGAAGAAATAGTATTATTTAGAAGAAATAATCAATACGTAGCGGAATTTGCTCGTAATA
>JAEEGK010005301.1_pt1 | contig 31186 bp, 21 predicted proteins | sample 8958771 | NCBI WGS metagenome assembly JAEEGK01 (sample SAMN16246547, study PRJNA631951) | gut metagenome | biome: gut microbiome; feature: rumen; material: SC-attached | host: Bos | place: Iran: Karaj | collected 2018-10
CACATGATGACCGCCGTGCTTCACACGTTCCGCCACGGGCTTGATGGCCAAGTCGGGGCTTTGCAGCCAGAAATAAATGAGGCTGGCTTTGTAGCCTTCCTCGCGGGCTTTCTTGATGAGTGCGTGATAGGATTTGGCGGCCAAGGTGGTCTCGATGGCAAAGTCTTCTTTGTCAGCGATGAGTTTCTTGATGCGCGATAACATCAGGCGACCTGCGGCGACCTTGGCGCCGTCGGGGTTGAGCGGCGATAGACCCTTGGCGATCTCATCGCAGTTGACGAACTCCTTGCACTGCAGCGTCTCGGGCAAAACAGTCAAGGAAGCGGTCGTCTTTCCCGCTCCGTTACAACCTGATATGATATATAAACTCGGCATCTAAAATATCATTTCTGCTCGTTCGATACTGCCATTTTCATGCCAGAATCGGCTGCAAAGATACAACTTTTGTGAATAAGTCAACACTTTTCCACACTTTTCCACGATATTTTTTGATGGATTTTTGTTAATCGGTTGAAAATCAAAAGATAATCTAATTTAATTATTGTTGTGGCTATTTCACCATTATTTTGTACTTTTACCGCCTAAAACAGAAACAATGAAAAAACGGTATCTCATAGGTTTATTTCTCATGGCTTTGGCAGTGTTTTCTTGCCAAAAGAAGGTGGAATATCCTGTTGAGCCGAAGATTGCCTACGAAGGCTTCACTTACCTGATGAATCCCGACAGCACTTTCAGCGGTCAGTGCGTCATTTCGTTTTCCTATACCGACGGTGACGGCGACCTTGGCCTCGACGATAGCGACACGTTGCCACCTTTCGGCTTCAACGACACATATTATTATAATATGGTGATCGATTACCTGAAGTCGGAGAACGGTGTGTTTGTCAAGACTCCGCTGCTGAGTCCGCATGTGCCGACGGGTCCCGCCGACACGCTCGTGCTCTTCGACACGGTGACCTTCAACGCCCGCTTCAAACGCCTTCGCGACTCAGAAGAGCCTAAGGCCATCAGCGGCACGATGGACTATAAGTTGACGGTGCAGAATCCTTTCTCACCCAACGACACGGTGAAATTCGAGATTCGCATCCTTGACCGTGCCTTGCATGAAAGCAATGTGATACAAACTGAAGCGATTTATACTTTAGGAAATAAATCTTACACAAATCTGAAATAATAGTCTATGAAGAAACTATCTCTTTTATTCACTTTTTGCTTGTTGCTGTCTTCGCTCGTCGCTCAGACCGCAGGCGAAGGCATCGATGTGACACATTACGCCATTCATGTCAATGAGTTGAACTTTGCCGACCATACCCTGCAAGGCGAAACTTTCGTTGACTTCACGGCTACAGCCGATGTCTCGCAGATTGTCCTCGAATTGATGTATCTGGAGGTTAGTGCTGTGACAGCTACAGGTGCCACGGTTTCCGATTTCTCGCAAAGTGGCAACTTCTTGACCATCAACCTCGCTGCGCCATTGAGTAGCGGTAGTTCAGCCACACTTGACATTATTTATGGTGGCAACACCTTCAACGAGTCGTGGGGTGGCGTGCATTGGTGGGGTGGCGACAAAGTCTATAACCTCGGTGTGGGCTTCGACAGCCAGCCGCATAACCTCGGCAAGACATGGTTCCCCTGCGTGGATAACTTCACCGACAAAGCCACTTACGATGTATTCATTACCGCCACTAACGACAAGAAAGCCATTTGCGGTGGCAACCACGTGGAGACCATTGACAACGGCAATGGCACCTCTACCTGGCATTGGAACACGCCTCAAGAGATTGCCACTTATCATATCTCTTTCATCGTTGCCGACCTCGTGCTTTGGGAAGACACCTATCACGGTATCGAGCGCGACATCCCGATTGAGGTTTACACCCTCCCAAGCCTGAGCGGCAGTGTGCCCGCCACCTTCGTCCACATCCATGAGATTGCGGCGTTCTTGGAAGAAAACCTCGGACCTTATCCTTTCAACCGTATCGGCTATGTCAGCACGAGCTTGGGTTGCATGGAGCATACCGACAACATTGCCTTGGCCACCAGTGTCATCAGCGGCAATACCGACAATGAGGAGTATCTGGCCCACGAGCTCTCGCACATGTGGTCGGGCAACATGGTGACTTGTGCCAAAGCGGGCGACATGTGGCTCAATGAGGGTTTTGCGCAGTTTTGGGGCGTGTTTTATGAGGCAGGCGTTTATGATGAGCAACACTTCCAAAACGCGATTTCGAATAAGGTGAACAATATCAACACCTGGTGCAATAATCCCGCTAATTGGATACCGCTCAACAACATGCCTTTGGACATGACCTACAACACCAATGCAGTGTATGAGCGCGGTGCCGTCATCGTCAACACGATGATGAACTACATGGGTCGTGAGAACTTCCTCGCCGCCATGCGCGAGTATTTCCAGCAATATGCCTATCAGGCAGCCACTTCCGAACAGCTTTGTGATGCCTTGAGCCAGTATTCCACCCTCGACATGCATGGCTTCTTCGACTCCTATGTCTATGCTTCAGGTATGCCTCATCTGTATGCTGTGATTGAGTCGGTTACAGAATCGGGCAACCAATTTGAAGTGACCCTCCATCTGAGTTACCAGCATATTGGCGACAGCCACATCGGGCAGAACAACGTCTATGAAGTGACCTTTGTTGGTCCCGAATTCCAATTGGTTACTGAGAAGGTTTCTTGGGACGGATTGCATGATAGCGTCACGGTAATACTTGATTTTGAGCCTGTTGGTTTGGTCAACGACTTCAACAACAACTGGCTCGATGGCAGGACGCAGAAAAACTTCATGCTGAAGTCATCGGCACAACAGAATTTCGCCAGCTTCAAAGTTGAAGCGACTTCTTTCACCGATTCGGTCTTTGTCGCTGTCGAGAACCATTTGGTCGGGCCCTACGATGACCCGTTGGTTCCCAACCTGACCCTATCGAGCAAGCATTTTTGGACCATCAACCGCTATGACTTCGGCGAGGCCGAGGTGACGGGCATGTTCGACTACAGCAACTCCACTGATGGCGACATCATTCAGACGGCCAATGACTCAGCTACCCTGCTGTATCGCCGCAACGCCGCTGAGGCCTGGCATGAGATACCTTACACCGTTTTTGCGGGCAGCACTTGGAAACATGGCCGCTTTATTGTAGACGATCTTCCTTCGGGTGAGTATACCATTGCCGTTTGGGACAAGGAAGCCGTTGGTGAGGAGGAGCATATCGGCCTCCAGAACAAGATGTTGGTCTATCCCAATCCTGCGGAGAACCAAGTCCGTATGAGCTGGGACGAGGTCTCTGACGGACAAATCCGCATCCTCGGTGTTGATGGAAAGGAATTGAGAAAAAACGCATATTCCCAAACTGATGGCATTGAGATAACGACGGAAGGCCTGCCAAAAGGTTGTTATACGGTCGTGCGAGTTGGCAAGGGAGGCGAGATATTGGCTATTGAAAAACTGATAATAAAATGATAAACAAGATGAAAAACTACAAGTTATTGGCCCTTATTTGTGCACTGGGTGTTTTGTCCGTTTCGTGCAATAAGGACAAGAATGAATGGGATCACTTTTATGGTTACACCCTTCAGGACGTTATGGGGTCATATTCGGCATCCAATGTAAGTGATGCATTTGAAGACCTTACGGAAAACGCATACTGCCACATTTGTAATGATGCCCAAATCACCATCACGTCTAGCGAATTCAAGATCCTTTGTCCTAGCGATGATTTTAGTAAGTCTTTCCCGATGCCTCATGCCGCAAATGAGGATGTGTTTATGATCAACTCATCCAATCCGTCATGGAGTGCTTATCCGGATTATGAGTTAGTCACTTATGTCTATAAGAACGACAAAGGGGAGGTCCGTCTTCATGGCTTTGCCAGACATGTTGTTTATGAAACCGTTTATGAGAACGGCTCGTCTTTTTATAAGGTCAAGTCGAAAGTCAACTATTATTTTGATGTCATTAAAAACTAAACACTTACAAATATGAAAAAAGCATTGTTTACTATGGCCATTCTTGTGATGGCTTTCGCAAATGTGGGTTTGGCTCAAAGCGTGGCCAAGCTGAAGAACCACGAACTGAAAACGGTGATGCGCCATTATGGTCTTCGCGGCGAGGGCGATTTGCCTGAAACTGCCATTTGGACTACCGTGGACGGATACCAACAGAAACGCATTTACATGTACGATGAGTACGATTACTACCTGACTGAGGTGCTTGAACAAAACCTGTTGGACGGTAATTGGGTCAATAGAGAACAGGTGACGTATGAGTATGACTTCGACGGTAGGGTCTTGGAGTGCTATGATTATGCATGGAACGGTGATGATTGGGAAGCAATCGCGTGGGCCTCATACTCCTATGAAGAGGATAAAATGGAGATTGTCTACCAGTATTGGGATGAAGGCGCATGGGTGAATTTACTCAAGGAGGTTTATAACTACAACGATAACGTGACCACAGTACTTATTTGGATATGGAACGGCAACAATTGGTCGTCGGACGAACTTCACACTTATACCTTTGGGGATACTTCTATCGAAGTGTTGATGCAGTATATGCAGGGCGGAGCATGGCAGAACGAGGAAAAAGACACCTATACACTCGATTTTGATGGGCATGTCGAAGAGATTCTCGTTCAAGGTTGGGTCGGCACCAATTGGGTGAACGATACGAGAACAACTTACAATTTGGAAGGCGGTGTGTTCGCCTCAAAGTTTATTGCGGACTGGAATGGCTCTGGATGGGATAATGCCTACATGTTCAGATATATTTATGAGGACGGTAATGCAACTCGTGGCGAGTGTTACCAGATGTCAGGTGGCGAGTGGTGTCCTGCTGATGAAGAGATCGAGATGGCCTATGGCTATAGTACCAATAGCGTGTATTTTGCTGGTAAAGAAGTGGATATGGTCTATGTGGATGTGACAGGCCTCAAAGAGGATTCGCAAATAGCATGTATTAAGGTGTATCCTGTACCCGCAGAAAACGAGATCTTCATCCAAGCCGAGGATTTCCAAAAAGCTGAAATCTATAGTGTGACAGGACAAAAGCTGATGGAAAGCCAACTGGAGAATATGAATGTCGGCACGTTGCCTTCGGGTGTTTATCTGCTGAAGGTCTATGACCGATCGGGAAATGCAGCAACACAAAAGCTAATGGTGAAATGAAAAAATGGAGGCAATCGCCTCCATTTTTAGTTTATTGACCCGCCTCTTGTTGTACCTTTTTCCATTCTTTGAAGGCATCGCCTGTGTCAACGATGTGCTGTTTCAGCTTTTCCAACGGCCAAGCATCTTCCACTTTGAAGTCGCCGATGCGGGTGCGGCGTAGTGAGGTCAGGCAAGCGCCATTGCCCAAAGCCTTGCCGAAGTCGTTGGCGAGGCTGCGGATGTAGGTGCCTTTACTGCAAGTCACTTCGAAGTCAAGCTCGGGGAAGCGGTCGAGGCTCAGTTTGAAGTCATCGATGCGAACATCGCGCGCTTTTAGTTCGATTTCCTCGTCGGAGCGGGCGTAGTCGAAAGCGCGTTTCCCCTTGATTTTGATGGCGGAGTACTTGGGCGGGTACTGCTTGAGATCGCCAATGAATTGTTGTCGGGCGGCTTCAATCTGCTCGGGCGTGATACCATCGGTAGGGAAGAAGGCATTGGGTTCGCTCTCCAAGTCAAAGGTCGGAGTGGTCTGGCCGAGCAGCATCGTTCCCGTGTAGGTCTTCACCTGCGCCTGAAACGTGTCAATCTGCTTGGTCATTTTTCCTGTGCAAAGGATGAGCAGGCCTGTGGCCAACGGGTCTAAGGTGCCCGCATGGCCCACCTTCAGCTTGCGGGTGCCATAGCAACGGTTAAGCAGGGAACGGATGAAGTTGACTGTGTCGAACGACGTCCAGTCCAAGGGTTTGTCGATGAGGATGACCTCGCCGTCTTCAAAGTTGAACATCAAGCGAAGATTATGGCAACGATGCCAATGATGGCGCAATACACGGCAAACCAAATCAGCTTGCCCTTCTTCACGATGTTAATCATCCACTTGCAGGCGAAGCAGCCGGAGATGAAGGCAGCCAGGAAGCCGACGATGGCGGCCACGGGCGAGATGCCGTCCATGGCTTGAGTGAAACCGACTTCAAAGATGTCCTTGACATCGAGCAAAGCCTCACCGAGGATGGGCGGGATGACCATCAGGAAGGAGAACTGAGCGAGTTTTTCCTTTTTGTTGCCGAGGAGCAAACCGGTAGCAATCGTTGAACCAGAGCGCGACAGACCTGGCATCACGGCGCATGCTTGAGCAATACCGATGATGAAGGCATGCAGACCGCTGATTTCTTCCTTTTGGCGTGGTTTGGCGAAGTAAGAGAAAGCGAGCAGCGAGGCCGTCACCAAGAGCATGATGCCCACGATGAGCAGACCCGAGCCAAAGACTTCTTCCACCTTGTCTTTGAAGAGGAAGCCTACGATGGCCACGGGAATCATCGAGATGAGGATGTTGATGGCGTACTTGGTGCCGTCATTGAGGCCTTGGTAGCTGCGCCATGATTGTTTGGCGAACAAATCCTTGAAGATCCACACGATTTCCTTCCACAGGATGATCAAGGTGCTGCACACGGTAGCCACATGAAGCAACACAGTGAAAGTGAGGTTGGATGAGCCGTCGTCGAGGCCGAAGAGTGCCTGACCGATGGCCAAATGTCCGCTACTACTGACGGGCAAGTATTCCGTCAAGCCTTGAAGAATGCCTAAGATTAATGCTTGTAACCAGTCCATAATAATTTTTTTGTCACAAAACTCTCAAAACCTTCAAAACCTATTTTGCGAATGCGGCTTCCCAACCGAGTCGCCGCAGGAAAGCCGCCGGTTGGCGTGCTTTCCCCACCTTTTATTCTTTGGTTTTGCGAGTTTTGTAGGTTTTGTGATTATTTCTTTCCTTTCCAAAATATTGCGACGATTTCCACGACAAAACCTGCCAAAATCAAGATGGTAGACAGGGTGATGTGTCGGAAGTCAAACATTTTCTCGTTGAACACATCGGGGTCGTTGGAACCGCCACCCAGCATGAGGATGAAGCCCAAGGCCAGCAGCGCGATGCCGATGAGCACGAGGATGTAGTTCTGTTTACCGAAGGGCATGACTTTCTGTTCGTCAGTTTTTTCGGTAGTTTCTTTCTTTGTTATTTCTTTTGCCATATTTGAGTTTAGATTTAAAATTCAAATTTAAGATTTAAAATTCGGGGCCCTTAGACCTTTCGACAAGCTCAAGGCTCAGGGACCCTTGGGTTTTAAGCATATAATCGGTCCACATCAGCGTTGAGGTATTTCCGCAGGGCGGAACGTGTGGAGAGTCCGCCGAGAAGGATGCCTAATATGATGATGCCGACAAAGATGCCGATGATGATTCTATAGTCTTGAACAAGAGCCAGTTCGGGAAGCCGTTTCATGAGGCCGTAGAGTAGTCCGGCCAGCATAATATCAGCAATCAAAGCGCCAAAAAAGCCCTGTGACATGCCGCTCTTTATAAAGGGCCGGCGGATATAAGAAGCCGTGGCACCCACCAACAACATGCTACGTACCAAGAAACGTTTCGCATAGATAGAGAGGCGTAAAGTGTAGCGTATCAGCGCAATAGCGATGAAAAGCAGCGCGATGCTAGCGATAATAAGTGCAAAGCCGATGCGCTTGACATTCTGATTAATCAAGTTGACCAACGATTTCTGGTAATAGATTTCCTTGACGTTCGGGTTTTTGAGCAGTTGCGCCTCGATGACGCTGAGGCTGTCGCTATTGGCATAGGCCGCGTTGAAGCTCACATTGATGGAGGGGAGGAGCGGGTTTTCCTCGTTGCCGAGCCACTGCAGGAAGTCCTCGCCAAGGTCTTCACTCAGGCGTTGGATGGCCTCCTCCTTGGTGATGTATTCCGTTGACTTCACGGCGGGCATGGCCTCGAGTTCTTTTTGCAGGTTGAGGATGTTGGTTTCCTTCACGTTGCTGTTCATCACCACCTCAAAACCGATATTTTCCTTGAGGTGGTTGGAGAGTTTTTGGGCATGCATCATGAGCAGGGCAAACACGCCTAAGAGGAAGAGTACCAGTGCGATACTCATCATCGACATGAAATAGGACCCTGCCACACGGCGTTTGCTTGAACTCTTTTCGGACATCTTTTGTTAGGGATGTTGACCAACACTACGAATTTGAAACGGCAAAGATAAACAATTCTTGCGCTGTAGCAGAAAATTTTCCTATTTTTGTGGTTTCAAACCTTACTACTATGCAAGTACTAAATTCCAACATACGCACCGACTCCGAGGAGTTCAAGCAGAACGAGAAGAACTTCCTTGCGCTGATGGCGCAATACCGCGAGGCGATGTCGGCCTCCATGCAGGGCGGCGGTGAGGCAGCCGTGGCCAAACACAAGAAACGCAACAAGCTGCTTGCCCGCGAACGCATCGACCTGCTCATCGACCCGAACACGCCATTCCTCGAACTGTCGCCGATGGCGGCCTACGGCACCTATAACAATGACTTCCCCTCAGCGGGCATCATCACGGGTATTGGGGTTATCCAAGGACGCGAAGCGGTCATCGTGGCCAACGACGCCACCGTGAAAGGCGGCACCTATATGCAGTACACGGTGAAGAAACACCTTCGTGCTCAAGAGATTGCGATGGAGAACCATCTGCCGTGCGTCTATATGGTCGACAGCGGCGGTGCCTTCCTTCCCGAGCAGGACACGGTCTTCCCCGACCGCGACCACTTCGGACGTTTCTTTTACAACCAGGCGCGCATGTCGGCTATGGGCATTCCCCAAATCGCCATCGTGATGGGCATGTGTACCGCTGGCGGCGCTTACGTGCCGGCCATGAGCGACGAGACCATCATCGTGCGTAATCAGGGCACCATTTACCTTGGCGGTCCGCCGTTGGTGAAAGCGGCTACAGGCGAAGTGGTCACGGCAGAAGAATTGGGCGGTGGCGAGATGCACACCTCCGTTTCGGGCGTGGCAGACCACTTGGCTGAAAACGACCAGCACGCCTTGCAAATCTGCCGCAACATCTTCAAGACCTTGGAGAAGTCGCACCGCCAGAAATTGGATATGCTGCCTGTGGAGGCACCCCTTTACGACCCGCACGACCTCTATGGCCTCGCTCCCATCGACTTCCACAAGCTCGTCGACCCGAGGGAAGTTATTGCACGCATCGTGGACGGCAGCCGTTTCCAGGAGTTCAAGTCTCGCTATGCCACCACCATCGTCTGTGGTTTTGCTCATCTGATGGGCTTCCCTGTGGGCATTATTGCTAATTTTGGTGTATTGTTCTCAGAGTCAGCACTGAAAGCTACCCACTTCATCGAGTTATGTTGTCAGCGTAACATCCCGTTGGTGTTCTTGCAGAACATCACAGGCTTTATGGTGGGCAAACAGTATGAGCAGGGTGGCATCGCCAAGGATGGTGCCAAGATGGTACATGCTGTCTCCAATGCCAATGTGCCCAAGTTCACGGTCATCTTCGGTGGCTCGTTTGGCGCAGGCAACTACGGCATGGCCGGTCGTGCCTACAGTCCGAGGCTGCTCTTCATGTGGCCCAACGCCAAAATCTCCGTCATGGGCGGTGAGCAGGCAGCCAGCGTGTTGGCGACGGTTAAGGAAGACCAATACAAATACAAAGGCCTTGAGGTCCCGACTGACGAAATCGCCAAGCTGAAAAAGGAAATCTTGGCCAAGTACGATTACGAAGGTTCGGCGTTCTACAGCACCGCCCGCCTTTGGGACGATGGCATCATCGACCCCATCGACACGCGCAAGATACTCGCCTTGGGCATCGCGGCCTCGTTGAACCAGCCCTTCCCGCCACAGCAGTTTGGCGTGTTTAGAATGTGATTGGACGCGAGACTACGAGACTACGGGACATAGGCTTGTCTCGAAGTCTCGAAGTCCCGTGTCCCGAAGTCAAAACAATATATCTAATAATCTTGAATAGTTTATGAACCAACAAAACGGAAACAAAGGCTACCTCTACGGCATCGTCTTGGTGGCTGTCTTGGGCGGGTTGCTTTTTGGTTACGACACCGCCGTCATCTCGGGCGCAGAAAAGGGTTTGCAGGCATATTTCCTCGGCGCTGCCGATTTCCAATACACCGATTTCATTCATGGTCTCACTTGTAGCAGTGCGCTGATTGGATGTGTCATCGGAGCATTAATTTCAGGTTGGTTGGCCAATCGTTTGGGCCGCAAGCAGACACTCTTCGTGGCAGGCATCCTGTTCTTTGTGTCAGCGCTCGGCTCCGCGCATCCCGAATTTCCATTCCATCTGCATTCCACCCCGACGATGACCATCCTCAACAGCTTCAACTATTATCGCATCATCGGCGGCATGGGCGTTGGATTGGCGAGTGCGATTTGTCCGATGTACATTGGCGAGATAGCTCCAACCGGAAAACGGGGTCAGCTGGTGAGTTGGAACCAATTTGCCATCATTTTCGGTCAGTTGGTGGTATATTTCGTCAATTTCCTCATTTTAGGGTCACATGAGAATCCCGTTATTGTGTCCATCGGGAAGGGAATCAGCCAAGTGATGCCTGAAAGCGACCCTTGGACCATCGCGGTTTGTTGGCGCTATATGTTTGCTTCTGAAGCTGTTATCGCTGCCATCTTCACCATCTTAATATGCTTCGTCCCTGAGTCGCCGCGCTATTTAGTGATGGCTGGCAAGGATGACAAGGCTTTGGGCGTCCTTTCGAAAATCAACGGTTTGGAACAAGCCAAGGTCATCTTGGCCGACATCAAGAGTACCATCAAGGTGAAGACCGAAAAACTGTTCACCTACGGCTGGTTGGTGATTTTCATCGGCATTATGCTGAGCGTGTTCCAGCAGGTGGTGGGCATCAACGCCGTGTTGTACTATGCACCACGCATTTTTGGCGACATGGGCATGACCAACCCGATGTTCAACACCGTGATGATGGGTGTGGTCAACATTCTGTTTACCTTAGTGGCCATCTTCACCGTCGAGAAGTGGGGTCGCAAACCGCTGCTCATCTCCGGTAGCATAGGTATGGCCATCGGTGCTTTCGGTGTGGCCTCTACCTTTGGCGTGGAAGGATTGCAACTGATTACGATGATTTCCATCTTGCTCTATTCCGCCTCGTTTATGTTCTCCTGGGGCCCGATTTGTTGGGTGCTGATTTCGGAAATCTTCCCCAACACTGTCCGTGGCACGGCTACGGCCATTGCTGTGGCGGCGCAGTGGATTTTCAACTTTGTCGTCAGCTCGACCTTCGTTCCCATGTTCAACATGCACCTCACAACAGGCGACAACTTCGGCCATTGGTTCACCTACGGACTCTACGGCGTGATGTGCATCGTGGCGGCTATCTTCGTTTGGCGACTCGTTCCCGAAACGAAAGGCAAGAGTTTGGAGGACATGACGCGTTTTTGGAAAAAGAATAAAGAATGAACTACTTATTGGGCATCGACTTAGGCAGCAGCAGCGTAAAGGTCTCGCTGGTGGAGGTTGACAGCGGAAAGTGTGCCGCTTCAGCCTCTTATCCTGAGACGGAAGCCCCCATCAAAGCCTCGCAGCCAGAATGGGCAGAGCAGCGTCCCGATGATTGGTGGGAATATTTTAAAAATGCATTTACAAAATGTATGCGGCACGTAGAGACGTTTCAGGAAACGTCTCTACAAGGGCATGACATTGCCGCTATTGGAATATCATACCAAATGCACGGCCTAGTCTGCTTGGACAAGAACCGACAGCCGCTCCGTGATGCCATTATTTGGTGTGACTCGCGCGGCGTGCCTTACGGCGACAAGGCTTTCCACGACATCGGTGAAGAGAAATGCCTGAGCCATCTGCTTAACTCACCAGGCAACTTCACCGCATCGAAATTAGCTTGGGTGAAGGAGAATGAGCCTGAAGTGTTCGACAAGATTGACAAGATTATGCTGCCGGGCGACTATCTCGCCATGCGGCTGTCGGGCGAAGCGGTCACTACGGCTTGCGGGTTGTCGGAAATGATGTTATACGATTACCGTTGTAGAGATGCAAAATCTTGCGTCTCTACAGACGTGATGAATTATTATGGATTTCCCCAAGACATCATTCCTACGTTGGTCCCTACCTTCGGCATACAAGGCCAGGTCTCGGCAAAGGCAGCCAAGGAATTAGGGTTGAGGCAAGGCATTCCCATCGCCTATCGTGCTGGTGACCAGCCCAACAACGCCTTGTCACTCAATGTGTTGCATCCTGGTGAGATTGCGGCCACGGCAGGTACGTCGGGTGTCGTTTATGGCGTTTCCGACAAGGTGAGTTACGACCCGAAATCGAGGGTGAATACCTTTTTGCACGTCAACCATACGTTGGAGCATCCTCGTCTCGGCATATTGCATTGTGTCAACGGTTGCGGCATCCTCAACTCGTGGATGCGTCGCCACATCGGGTCGTGGGAGACGATTTCGCCCAAACAATTGGCCTACGAAGACATGAACCGCATTGCCGCCGACATCCCGATTGGCAGCGACGGCCTTAGCATTTTGCCCTTCGGCAACGGTGCCGAGCGCGTCATGGAAAACCGCGACATGGGCTGTTCCATCCACGGACTGAACTTCAAGCGTCACACGCACGCCCACTTGTTCCGTGCTGCGCAAGAGGGTGTAGTGTTCGCATTCATGTACGGTATGGAGGTGATGCAAAGTCTCGGCATGACCCTCGACAAAATCCACGCAGGCAAGGCCAACATGTTCCTTTCTCCCATTTTCCGCGAAACCCTCGCAGGCATCAGCGGTGCCACCATCGAGCTTTACGATACCGACGGCAGCATTGGCGCAGCACGTGCGGCAGGCATTGGCGCTGGGTTTTATACTTCTACAGACGAAGCTTTTGCCAGTCTGAAACGCCTCGCTGTCATTGAGCTGGATGTGAAGCTGGTGGAGCAGTACAAAGAGGCGTATCAAAGCTGGAAACAACATATAACTGACAACAGAACAACTAACAACTGAATAAAATGGAATACTTTCCGCAAATCAAAAAAATCCCTTTCGAGGGGACTGAATCAAAGAACGTGATGGCCTTTCACTACTATGACCCCGAGCGTGTGGTGATGGGCAAGAAAATGAAAGATTGGCTGCGCTTCGCCATGGCTTGGTGGCATACCCTCGGCCAGGCCAGCGGTGACCAATTTGGTGGTCAGACCCGAAGCTATGCATGGGACCGTGCCACTGATCCTATCCAGCGTGGCAAGGACAAGATGGACGCCGGCTTCGAGCTGATGGACAAGCTCGGCATTCACTACTTCTGCTTCCACGACGTCGACCTCGTCGAAGAAGGCGCGACGGTGGAGGAATATGAGGAGCGGATGTGCATCATCACCGACTACGCCTTGGAGAAGATGAAACAATACCCCGACATCCACCTGCTTTGGGGCACTGCCAACGTGTTCGGCCACAAACGCTACATGAACGGAGCCGCCACCAATCCCGACTTCGATGTGGTGGCCCGCGCCATCGTGCAAATCAAGAATAGCATCGACGCGACCATTAAGCTCGGAGGCACCAATTACGTCTTTTGGGGCGGTCGCGAGGGCTATATGAGTCTGCTCAACACCGACCAGAAACGCGAGAAGGAACATCTGGCCACTATGCTGCGCATGGCCCGCGACTATGGACGCGCTCACGGCTTCAAAGGCACCTTCCTCATCGAGCCGAAGCCTATGGAACCGACCAAGCACCAATACGATGTCGACACCGAGACCGTAATCGGCTTCCTCAAGACGCACGGCCTCGACAAGGACTTCAAGGTCAACATTGAGGTGAACCATGCCAACCTCGCTGGGCATACCTTCGAGCATGAGCTGGCTGTGGCCGTCGACAACGGGATGTTAGGAAGCATCGATGCCAACCGCGGCGACTATCAGAACGGCTGGGATACCGACCAGTTCCCCATCGACAACTTTGACCTCACTCAGGCCTGGATGGAAATCATTCGTGGCGGCGGCTTCACCAACGGCGGCACCAACTTCGATGCCAAGCTGCGCCGCAACAGCACCGACCCTGAGGATATCTTCATCGCCCACGTCAGCGGCATGGATGCCATGGCACGTGGGTTGCTCAGTGCTGCCGACCTGCTGGAACACAGCGAGTTGCCCAAGATGAAGAAAGCCCGTTACGCCTCCTTTGACAGTGGCATCGGCAAGGACTTCGAGGACGGCAAGCTCACCTTCGAGCAAGCCTACGAATACGGCAAGAAAATCGGCGAACCCAAGATGACCAGCGGCAAACAAGAGTTGTACGAGACTTTGGTGGCTTTGTATGCCAAGTGATTTGGTTGACCTGCAATGGGAAGGCAGCACTACCGTGGAAGACACCCAATGGAGCAATGTCTACGACCAATCCACAGACACATTGAGCCTGCGCAACTGGAATGATTATGAGAAGATTTATACTTTTTTGCTGGAATAAGGTATTTCCTCATCAATCCCTTTTGCCTTCCATCTTGTCTATCAGTTTGTCATAAACCAGTTGGTAGGCCTCCTGGGGGTTGAAAGGTACATTCGGGCGAAGCAAGGGGCTTACATCTGTCAGGAACTCGTTATCCTCCATTTTCTCCTTCATGTTTTGCACATACTCTTTGTAGGATGGAACTCGATTCGCCACAAACTCCATATACCTTTTGTAGCATTCCAAAACCTTGGCCGTGTCGCATTCTCGAGACGTCAATCCTTTATGCATATCAAAAAGGTCGCGACCTTTCTTGCGCTGATACAAAGCCCGAAGTTTTGTACCCATCAGTTCCTCAAATTGGTAAGTGGTTAGTTCTGCTTCACCCGAAAACCAGCTATTCTTCACCACAAACGGAATTTTTACCAGCCCCAACACATTAAAGTGTTCAAAGCAGTTGATCTCTATCTTTAGGCGCAGTTGTTCCACAGGTGGAATCTCTGAGTCAAAACGGAAAAGCATTTTGTTGCTGTGTCTTTTCTGCGCGGTGCTTCGGTTGGGCAGCCAATCCAGCACTTCCCCCAATCGATACATGATTGGTTTGATTGGACCAGGTGTTATCTGCACTAGGTCGATATCCTCGCTGTATCTTGGTTGGGGCTGCAAATATAGTTTGTGTAGCGCTGTACCGCCACGAAAAGCTAGCTGCGAAGCCAGATACTCGTCGCTGAAAATGTTCACCAGCGCACGGCAGATAATCAAATCCTGCTCAACTAGGGCATCTGCATTCCAAGGCACTTGTTCATGCCATTCTTGTATAGAGTAGTGGGGTATCATATTTCGTCAATCTCAATTTTATAGTTTTCGATAATCTTCCAATGCCTATCAATTGGCATATCATCGACGACGGGTGCAGACAACTTCAATGGTGTCTTTCGGAGTGTCTTTCCTGTGCGCTTTATCAAAGTGTATAAGTCATCAGCCTGTTGCTGTTCCTCAATCAGCTCCAACAGATAGCCCAACCTTTGTTGCGTACTGCGACTGTAATGATTTAGTAGAGAAAGCTTACTTTCGTCCCATGAAAACACCTCGCTCAGTTCTATAAGCACCTCCGCCGCACGGCTTAAACCTCCTATCTTTTGTTCTTCGGCCACCATGTCGAGAGCGGTCATTTCAGGTCCAGCAACCGTCATATAGCCTGTCTGCGTCTTCACCCGATTAGTGAAATCGAGTGGCAGGTTTTTCCGGAGTGTGAATTCCAACTGCGTTCCATTCTTTAGTCCTGAGCGGATCGGCTTGCCGTTGACCGTTACTTGAAACACCATCGACTTCTGATGCGAGGCACCGTTTAGTGCAGCCGCTGTCAGTAATGAAACATAATAGTCACGTCCCAGAAACCTCATGAGTCTGTCGATGTAGAAGGAGGGAGGAACAATACCCCTGAGCTTGTATTCGATGGGAATGACAACGTAAAAGTTCTGCCAAGGCGACATAATGACGCCTCGTTCAGTCAGCCGGTTCAAGCTGTTCTGCAAGGCCTGGTTTGAAATTGGCAGATGCAACGCCAACACATCTTCCTTCGTGAAGATATACCGACCTCTCATCATTTCGCCGTTAACCCATTCTTGCAAATTCGTAACCTCTGCCATTATAACTGATTTTTGTTGTTTCAGAAGCAAAAATAATCATTATTTGATTATTTATGCAATTCAGCTGCAAAAATACGTTTTTTTACAACACAGTGCTACATCCCTTCATTATTTTGTTGCCTCCTCCTTTCTTTCTGCGTCATCGTGATGGACTATCCCACCGAATGGCTGCAGGCCAAAGACAAATGGAAGCTTGAGAATGTTTCTTACAATGAGTTCGGGGCATTAATCTTTGCAGCAGCGTCGCAAGAATCTTCTACCTTTACTCTTTTTGATATGCTGAACCTGCATATTTTGGTTGCCTTAGTAATTTAGAAAAATTCCTTGCGTCATGCTTCATAGCCTTATGGCAGTGATGTTACGAATTCTCTATTCTGTTTATCTCTTTCCAATGTTTACAATAAGTTGTTTCGCACAAATCATCAAGATACTCTTGCAAAAACTTGAAAGGAAACGGGTATGTCATCATCTCATTCCATCGACCAAAACCGAATTTCAGCATATCAACTATCTCAAAGACATCCTTTTCTATAACATCTTGATTCTCACAATGCAGAACAAAAATCCTACGCACCCTTGGCATCCGATCCATCTTTGTATTTTTCATAACCTGCATGTTCTCACTATTAATCCCTGAAATATACGCAAAAGACGCATCAGGTTCGCCATATAGTCCTTCTTCTTTCCAAAGATGAAAACCAATATATCCTCTTAGATACTTATGTGCTTCTTTCTTCCTTTTGAAATACGACAAAGGGAGTGTTTTATTCAATATTTCTGCATAAGCATCATCAATTAAACCAACATCTAATATAGGAATTTCATCTGTGTCAATTATAAGATATACATTGCCGTTTTTCTTCATCACTTTGTAATCTCTCGTGCCTCGAATCCTATCAAAATCAGAAAAAAGTAACCGACTCATAGAAAACAATTCAAAGTCTATCGAAGGGCAGTCATCAGAAAAGCCAAACTCTTCGATTTCTATCTTATTATCCTCGGCGAGCATCATCTGTGCTCCTATCACAAAGCCTTCTTGAATCTTATATCTTATAAAACTCCATCCATATATTAATTCACTTAAATCGCTTGGCAAATGTCTATTTATTAAACAATCTTTGACAAGGAGTTCTATAAGAATACGACGCGCCTCCGCTTTAGAAAACTCGTCGTCTTTAGGGTTATCATGGAACACAACATGCTGAATTGCGGTACTATAATACGCCATTCTATACAATGATTGAGAATAGTATGTTTGTGGAGCAGAATCTTCTTTGGGTTCACACAACTTAATTGTCAAGTCACCCTGTTTGGCTTGGGTTGGAAATTCCAATGAATTGTTCACAATCTCTTGCAATCCACCTTCAATCTGTTGTATTACATTTTCCGCCTGGTTTCCAAATGGATTTTCAATATATATCCTCTTTCCTCTCATATAGTCCATCAGAAATCTCAACATATCTTTATTCGTTCTATATTCATCATATAGCAATACCTCAAAATCTGAAAACTCAATGTTGATGACACCAGCGTATTTTTGATTCACGGAATCGACAACTTGTGAAATGGCAAATAGCCTTCCGTGCGTATAATCTTCAGGATTGTATGGCCAATACGGAACAATGTTGTGGTTGTCCGAGAATCTTTTCTTTTGAATATATAACCTATCTAAATGTAATTCTTTGGTTTTGATTTCTTTGATCACAACTGGTTTTACCGACAGACCAGACCACCATTGGCCATGAATATCATCACTTTCTTGGAAAACACATTGCCGTTTGCACTTCAACTCCTCAACACTTCTTGGATTTGAGAAAGAAACGGTTCTTGCAATCAAATTCATGTATTCGTTAACCTCAATTTTCAGACACACAAGTTCTTTTCTGCTTCTTAGAATCATGAAGTTCTTATCATCGCAGAGCAATAAACTGCCATTGTTATACATCATCCTGTCGGCTTTCAATCCTCCTAAAGAATTGATTGCAAGAGACGCAAAAACACGTTGTTTAAGAGCATCGTCATATTCCTCTAAATCATCAATTTTGGAGTTGATTTTGTCGTATGACCTAATGCAGTTCAAAACATCTTGTACTCTATCTTTCTTCACCAAAACAAAAAACTTGACAAATGGCTTTATTTGCTTCGCCCATCTCGCTCTGATTCCGCTAACTGACAAAAAAGGCAAATCAGACAATTGTTCATAAGCCAAGTTCTTGTACTCTTTATTCTCGCTGTAATACGAAACAATCGAATACTCGGAGAAAAATCTCTTTTCATCCACCGTGACCTTAATTTTGTTAGTGGTAAGAGGCCATTTTTTTATTTCTTCAAAATCGATTCTCATACCATCCAATCCTCATCAACAAGTTTCCTTAATAATTCGATTGCCGATGGAATCACTGTTCCATTATCATCAATCAAACCTCCAATCTCCCGAATCTCATCCATACCAGAATCATTCAGTTTTAGCATATTCACTGTAATCAACTCACAACCAAGCCTTTTTTTCTTCATTTCACGCTTTTTCGAAGTAGGAATATCGCCTTTTTTATCTGAATGGTCTGCATTGGGATTCATGTTCTTAACATCAAATGCGATTTTATAACTTCCATCCTCACGGCAAATTACAAAATCCGCCAATTCATAGTCTTTGCCATCCAAATGTTTTAGCGATATCTCTGTACATTTGGTATAATGTAACAACAAAGCCTTGAAAGCCTCCTCTCCTATTTCACCCGCATAATCTGTTGCAAGAATGTTGGGGTGAAGTATCAGACCATCTTGTTTCCATTCTTTAGCAAAACCATGTTTTTCAAAATGTTTTCTAATAACATCATTTTTCATTAAAACATCAAGCCTCACCAAAGATGGCGAAATGGAACTCGGATATTGTTTACCTTTACTTATTGGGCATATCCTTTTGTTCTGGTCATATGCACAAATAAACTCATTCGATTCATTTCGTTCCCATTCACCATAACATTTATGAATGAAAGTCAAATACTTATCTTCATCTTCTAAATCTTCCCAACTTGATATTACTGGTTTTTTGATGATTGTCTGTTTGTAACTTTGAATCATCCGTTGGCTTCTTTGAACATTGTATGGGATGTCGGTCAGGTCCTCTTCTTCATCATATTCATCACCATCCCAACTATCGTGAGGAGTAAATTTAAGGGCTTGTCTGCGCACCATATCAAGCCTTCTTTGGGCTTCATTAGCATCATGGCATCTTCTGACTTCTGCCGATGAACTAACATCACTTTTCTCAACTTTTGTATTATGGATGATGAATTCCGCAAGAGACTTAAACTCCATTGTCATCGATTTGTTCATTTTCGATGCATCAAAATATGTTTCCATTGACTCATCAAACAGAATATATGTTGTATTCGGCTTGTTCCTTGTACGACACAATCTTCCTACAGCCTGCTCAACAATGTTCCGAGCCCATGCCGCTTTGTCATCAGCAATACCCAATTCGGTCTTTTCACTAAAATAAAACAAATTCGACAAAGCTCTATACAACCATTGAGCAACATCAAATTTTGACAAACAACCTCTTTCACACAACATCATTAAAACAAGCATGGCGTTATAAATGCTTTTCTCATACGATGTTTCCGTATCATCCTCATTCATCATAAGATATGCTGTAGGAGATTGCAAATAAACAGCGTCCCAATCCTTTTTCAACTTCAATCTGTCAGTTTCCCAATTATCTCCAGAAACGAAGTCCAATCCTTCAGGTATATTATATTGCATGTTCGTGCCTGCCTTGAAACTATTATAAGCTGAAACCAACATTAATTTTGCATCTTTGTTGCCTCCAAGTTCTTTTAATATGTCATTTTCAACTATTTCCCACTCCCTTGTAATGCGTATGTGCTCGTTTTCCCAGTCATCCGGAATATCATCGCCCATTTTCGACGGCATAGAAACGTATGAACCATCGATAAGGCTACTCAAAACATGGATTTGGTTTTTGTCCTTGTCGCCCGTTCTGTTTTGGAAGAAAATCATGCTATGTACATCGTCATGATTGATAAACCAATGATAGGCTTCTATGAATTGAAAAAGACGATACAGTTGATAACAGACATCTTTCAAATCCTTGTCCGCTCGTTTTAGCAATCTTAATGTGTTCCTAAACCAAAGTTCGTCCAAACCTTCTTGTCGAGCCTCCTTTGAAAACATTTCTCTATATTTCAGAGGCAGTTCCAAATGGTTTTCTCTTTTTTCTTCAAACTCAAAGTGTTTCAAAGGTATTATTTCAATTTGGTGTTCGGACGGGTATGCTCTTTGGTTCAATTCATCAAATCTCATCCTATCCTTATCAGAAAGTGTGTGGAATTTATCGCCCAATATTTGTTGCAGATACTTGATATCGAAATTGCTTACTACAGACATGCTTGATGCAGTAGCCGAGCAAAATACCACAGTCGAATTATCAAAACGAGTAAGGTCGAGAATGATTTTTTCTGGAGTGATAGAAATTTCGCGACAGGAAAGTCTGACTCTATGCTGATTATCCTTTTCGTCAATTTCTTCCTGAAACAACTGAACGCCTTGCGAATAAACTGAATAATCTGGTAATTTCAATGGCTTTTCATCCTTTGTTTCAATCTGATTCTTACGGTTGGTCATGAACTCATACTGCTGTTGCTCGAATTGATACTCTGATGCTGTTTCAAACCTTGAGAAAAAGGTATGAATTTCCCTTTCCAAAGTCGGATAACCATAATAATTGCCTTTTGAAGCCGTGTTGCTAGCAATATTCTTTATTTCAGCGTTAAATCTCTCCCTACTATTTCCCAACGCTTCACCAATTACTTTACTGAACTGTGATTTCAAAACCTTGATATTGCTTGAAATCAAAGAAAGAAAATCATCTAAAGGGCAAACGGTATCATATCTTTCTTTCAACGACGACACCGCTTCCTTACTATGAACAAGCCTAAAATGCCGTTCTCCTTTTCGATAACATACAAATGAATTGGTTTGGTCATTGCTTTTGGCAATATTCAGCCTAACCGCTGGGCCTGAAAAGAACACACCTCTCCGGTACTCCTCAACATCTTCATTTCCATCAAGAAAAATGCTCTTGTATGGCTTTATACCTTCAAAAGTCTTCTCCCAATTCTTCTCAATGAACGACTTTGACGTGCAAATACAACTTTCCAATGCATCGCCGTAGTATTCGTTGGAGATGTGTTCTGGACTATCAAGGAGTGCTTTATACTGCAAATAACCATTATATCCGTTCGCATATCTTTTTTGTCCGCCTCCATTGTCAATAGATTGGTCGATGATAGTATCTCTCATGGCGATTGCCGCTTGGTCGGATTCGTCAAAAAGTATCAATGTCTTTTTGTCTTTTTTCGGAAAATCCGACATTTTGATTTTATCTGACAAAATGGGATCTATTCCATACATGGCCTTATGAACCGTCATAAGAAGAACCTTTTTGTCATTAAATTCAACCTGCGGATAAACTTTAGCCAAAGAAGGAAACCGTTTTTTAAGGGAAGAAATCGAAATCTTTTTCCCTTGATTCGTATGTTCGTAATGTTTCTTGAACAGTTCAAAAAAAGACCGCACCGCCTTACGAAGATTGGCTTCGCCTTCATCAAGTTGCTGCTGGATATAGTCGTTTTGGTTATTGTCGTTATATGTTTTGACCAAATCCATAATACCTTCAGCCACTTTCTTTACCCATCCAAAACTATAACGCAAATCATTGATTCTAACATTTTTATTATCTCTCTCTTGTTCACAAATATCCTTCCACATCTCATCAAGCAGAGCTGACAAATTTCCGCTTGCAATAGCTTCTAATAGAACTTCCTTGTTATTTAGTACAACCAATTTATCTTTAGGTTTGATACGACTATATGGAGAAAAGACATAACGGTCAATTTCTCGATTCATTCCTTCAACCAATTTGTTTTGAACACAAAGGATGATAATTCGTTCATAAAAATCGGGATAGTATTCACAAGTCAGTTTTCCTATGGTATATGATTTACCTCCACCCGTGGCAATATCACAGATATGCAAGCCTGAGGTTTTATACCCTTTAAAAATATTCTCTACGTGTTTGCTTAACTCCTCTTTGTAATGCTGCTTCATAGGATGTTCTTCTATCAACCATTGTGGCGAATCAAAAGGCCCACAACTCTATCTAATAAATTGTTTGTTACTACCAAATCTCTATGATATTGATTTGGCATGTTGCATCTGTTTTCAATCTGCAATAATAAGCATTTTTCCCGAAACGTTATTAATTTCTTTAAAATACAGAAACTGTCCTTAAGTCCCCCGACCTAAACAAACCCATAAGAAGCCCAAGCCACATACCCACCCATCCAAATTCAGCAGATTCCCTATTTACTTACCCCCATTTCCATATTTTCCCTATCTTTGCCCCATCATCATAAACAAATCGATATGAAAAAACTTTCCTTCATCCTCTTTTGCTTGGCTTTTGGACTTTACATGCAGTCCTATGCCGAGCCCGTCAAACTGCAAAGCCCCGACGGACAACTGGAACTGAAATTCGAAGTGGTCGGCGGCATACCGCAGTATTCGCTCGACCGGGCAGGTAAACCTGTGGTGCTGCCATCAAAGATGGGCTTCACCCTTGAATGGCGCGACGACCTTGCCCATGCTTTTGTGCTTAAAGACACGAAATACAGCACCTTCGACGAGACTTGGGAACCCGTCTGGGGCGAAGAAGCGCAAATCCGCAACCACTACAATGAGATGCTCGTCACCTTGGAGCAACCCATCGGCTCCGTGGAGAGCATGGATCACTCCACCGAGACGCGGGCAACCGTCATGCAGATCCGTTTTCGCCTCTACGACGACGGTCTCGGTTTCCGCTACGAGTTTCCCATCCCGAATGCCTTGGCCTGTTTCTGGTTCAAGGAGGAACTGACCGAGTTTGCCATGGCCGGCGACCATACCGCCTGGTGGATCCCTGGCGACCTCGATACGCAGGAATATAACTACACCGAGTCGCGCCTGTCGCAGATCCGTGAGTTATGGGAGGGGAGCCACAAAGACGGCGGTTGGCCTTGGACGGCATTCTCGCCCACGGGCGTGCAGACCGCCCTGCAGATGAAGACTGACGACGGCCTTTACCTCAACATTCATGAGGCCGCCACACTCGACTTCCCTACCATGCACCTCGACTTCGATGACAAAAATATGGTCTTCCGTGCCTTCCTCTGCCCTGATGCTACGGGCTACAAAGGCCGACTCAACGCCCCTTGTCACACACCTTGGCGCACCGTCATGGTGACTACCTCGGCCACCGATGCCCTCGCCTCGCGCCTCATCCTCAACCTCAACGACCCCTGTGTCATAGAAGATGTGTCGTGGATTCATCCCGTGAAATACATGGGCGTGTGGTGGGAGATGATCTCGGGCAAGAGCTCTTGGTCCTACACGAGCGACTACCCCTCGGTGAGGATTGGCGAGACCGACTATGAACACGCCAAACCTACCGGCAACCACGGTGCCAACAACGCCAACGTGCGCCGCTACATCGACTTCGCCGCCGCCAACGGCTTCGATGCCCTCCTTATCGAAGGATGGAACATCGGCTGGGAAGACTGGTATGGCAAGCAGAAGGAACTCGTCTTCGATTTTCTCACGCCTTATCCCGACTTCGATTTGCCAGCATTGAACCAATATGCCCACGAGAAGGGCATTCGTCTCATCATGCACCATGAAAGCTCGGCTTCCACGGTGAACTACGAGCGTTGGTTGGAACAAGCCTACACGCTGATGAACCAATACGGCTACGATGCGGTGAAAGGCGGCTATGTGGGCACCATCATTCCCTATGGTGAAGGCCATTATAGCCAACCCATCAACAACCACTACCACTATTGCATCACCGAGGCCGTAAAGCACCACATCATGGTGAACTCCCATGAGGCTGTGAGACCTACAGGCCTCTGCCGCACATGGCCTAACATGATTGGTAACGAGAGCGCCATGGGCACCGAGTTCCGCGAGCGTATCAATCCCGGACATACGACCATCCTGCCCTTCACGCGTCTTCAAGGCGGCCCGATGGACTACACGCCTGGCATCTTCGAGACCGATATGGGCAAAATCGTGCCTTGGGGACAAAAGATGAAAACCACCATCTGCAACCAACTGGGTCTTTATGTGACTTTCTACTCACCCTTGCAGATGGCCGCAGACTTCCCCGAGCATTATGAGCCCTTCATGGACGCCTTCCAGTTCATCAAAGACGTGGCCGTCGACTGGGACAAGAGCCTCTATCTCGAAGCCGAGCCTGGCGCCTACATCGTCACGGCACGCCATCCCAAGCTGTCGACCTTGAACAAGGCCGCCGAAGGCGTAGGCACGTTGGCTGATGGAAAGAAAGGTGTTGTCTCCAATGCCACAAAGTTCGTCTATGCCCTGCCCGAAGACGCCACAACCGAAGATTTGAAAGGTGCCCAAGCACACGATGTCTGGTATGTGGGTGGTATCACCGACGAGAACGCTCGTGAAATCACGGTGAAGCTGGATTTCCTGAAACCAGGAACGAAATACGAGGCCACGATTTATTGTGATGCCAAGGATGCCAGCGGTATTCCTGATGAGCATTACAATGCACAAGCCTACACCATCACCAAAAAGACGGTGACAAACAAATCGGAACTGAAGGTGAAGATGGCGCCTTGCGGCGGTTTTGCGGTATCGTTACGTTCGTTGTAATACATGTAGAGACGGTGTGCACACCGTCTCTACAACCATGATTTACAATAGATTTTTCGTCGACAACAACCCACAGGCAGCATCGATATCCTGTCCGCGTGAGGCGCGGATGGTGGCTATGATACCTTTCTCATTCAGAGCATCACGGAACCAGGTCATGGTGGCGGCATCGGGGCTCTTCAGCGGGATGCCAGGAACGGTGTGATACCTTATTAGATTAAAGCGACAACGGGTGCTGCCGAGCAGCCGCGCAATCTCTTTGATGTGTTCCTTGCTGTGGTTGAGGTCCTTGAAGATGATGTACTCGAACGAGAGGCGGCGTTGTCCGTGCCAATCGTGCTGTTTCACCGCGTGAATGACTTCCTTGATGGGGTAGCTTTTTTCGACGGGCATCAACTTGAGGCGCTCGTCGTGGAAGGGGCTGTGCATGCTGATGGCAAGGTTGCATTTCGACTCTTCGAGGAAACGCTTGAGGTTGGGGATGAGGCCGCAGGTCGAAACGGTGATGCGGGTCGGGCTCCAACCCAAGGCCCATTCCTCGGTGAGGATGCTTAAGCAGCGCATCAAGTTGTCGTAGTTGGCCAAAGGTTCGCCCATGCCCATAAAGACGATGTTGGTCAGCGTGTCGAACTCGGGCAGGCTGAGAATTTGGTTCATAATTTCAGCCACGGAGAGGTTCTTCTGGAAGCCTTGTTTGCCCGTGGCGCAGAAGAGGCAGTCCATCTGACAACCCACCTGTGTGGAGACGCACAACGTGGCGCGTTCGCGGTCGGGGATGTAGGCCGCTTCGATGAAATGCTCACCAGCAGGGAAGAGGTATTTCTTCGTGCCATCGGTCGACACTTGCTCCTTGACGGGGGCCTTCAGGCCAGTCTCATATTGCTCTGACAATAAAGCCCTTGCGCTCTTGCTGAGGTTGGTCATGTCCTCGATGGAGGCGCAACGTTTCTGGTAAATCCAGTCCACAATCTGCTTGCCCGTGAACTTGGGCAGCTCCAGTTTCTCGATGACCTCTTGAATCTCGGCAGGGGTCTTGCCTAAAAGTATCATTTTTTCCATGGTGCAAAAATAGAGAAAAATGTCGTGTTTATGCTTTGATATGGCGTAAACCCCAAAAAATACGTACTTTTGCACCTGTGTTTTGAAATACCATGAAAAAAATGACCCTTATATTCAGTCTTTTGGCAGCGTTGTTCGCTATGCCTTCGTGCGATACCACCCCTTCAGATAAGGTAGTCGAAAAACAAGAACCCATCGTGGAAATGACCCCAATGGACACCATCGATGTGATTCCTGCCGATACGGCGACTTTTTATTCTGATGTCGTTGACAAAAAGAATTGCTTTATCCTTATTTCCAAGCCCGAATACCGACTTTATGTGTGCGAAGTGGTGGATGGCGACACCCTTAAGCGCATGCATTATCCTGTTTGCGTAGGCAAGAATAAAGGCCAAAAGCAGAAGAAAGGCGACATGAAGACACCCGAATGCACGGCTGAGAATCCGTTTAGCATCACCGAGATTGTGGATGCTTCCAAATGGACACATGACTTCGGCGACGGTCGCGGCTCGATTCTGTCCTACGGTCATTGGTTCATGCGTCTGAAGACGCCGGGTCATTCGGGCATCGGCATCCATGGCAGCACCAATAACGAGAGCTCAGTACCAGGTCGCGGTAGCGAGGGTTGCATCCGCCTCCGCGACGACGACTTGATTCAACTCAAGGAGAACTATGCCTTTGTGGGGATGCGGGTGGTGATTCTCGCTGACGAGTTAGAATAAGCCTTTGGTATTCTAGAAAGCTACTTTTGATTCAGGTCCCAAACGTCTTCAAGGTCGATGTCCCATCCGGCTTTGATTTCGAGCGCGTCTTTGTATTCAAGGACAGTCTCTGGCAAAGCGTGACGATGGTAGTTACCCGTGCTCCATTTGCCGTTACCGTCGGCATCGAGGATAGCGCGGAGCTTGTATTTGGCTGGCATGAGGTATTCGAACATTACCTCTTCTTTTTTGCTGATAAGCTGCGTTTTAAGCACCTTTCCGCTCTCGTCTGTAAGTTGCACCACGACTTGCTTCATGCCTTCGGGCGGGACGATGGTGATGTAGATGTTGCCGTATTCATCGTCCTTAAGCACATGAAAATCAGTTTTGATGACGTCGTTTGTGCGACCACGGATGCCCCAAAAAACCGAGTCTGGAATCTCGAAGCTATAGCTTGAATCGGCAGAAAAAGGTGTGGTCAGGCGATATTTCATGCCTTGCTCGTCAATGGGTTCGAAGGCGAGTTTGCCGTAATACACTGTTGTGTCTCGTTTGAAGACGGCCGAGTCGCGCATCTGGTATTCAACAATGGGTTCAGAGAACTTCAAAATCAGGTCATTGCCAGGAATTAAGCCGCCGCGACCAAGCAGGTTGTTGCTGACTTTCAGCTTTTCAACCTCGTGTTTCCGTCTTCTGTTGCCACCAGGCTCCTTGAATTTCAGGCTGTAGCGCGACGAGTCATTAATCAAGGTATCATATTTCACCTGCACCCAAAGGCTGTCTTTGACATTAGGCGTGAAGTACCACCAAACCGTGTCGTATTCAGCAGAATGCATGGCCACGAGGTTGAAGGTGTCAGGCAGCATTTCGTGGGTCATGATGACAGCTTCCTTGGCGGGATGGCGGAACACGAAGCGCAAAAGACCTTCTTCCACCAGTTTTTTCTCCAAAAGCACCTGCGTGGAATCCACCTCGGTAAACATATAAAGCGTGAGATTCAAGGCGTTTTGGTCATACACTTTCGTTGTTTTCGTCTCGAAAACGACAGAATCCATAATGTTTACAAGTGTGTCCAAATGATTAGCAAGTGTATCTATGGCAAGTGTATCCACCTGCATCGCCTGGCTGTCTATCGCAGTAGTATCTAAAGGTTGAGGCTTTGGGGGCGTCCATAGATACGAGGCTGGTACTAAGGTGTCCAAAAACGCCACTTCCTCATTAGGCTGGTCGAAATAAAGGTTGGAGTTCACATCTTTTAAGGCAAAAACAAGGTATTTCTTGTCGGCCAACCCATTAAGACTGAACTTGCCTTCTTTGTCGGTCTTGGTGATATAGTTGGGCTTGGTAGTTAAAGGAAGCGAATCCAGGTTGTCGCGGTCGGCGGCATACAAGGAGACATAGGCATCTTCGACAGGTTTCTTGCTTTCGGCGTTGAGCACTTTACCCGCAATGCTCAGTGTGTCAATGACATCGCCAGTCGAAAAGCTAAAGACATAGTCCTTAAACAGATTGCCTTCATGCAGGTCCTTGATGGATGAGCCGAAATTGATGGTGTAGGTGGTGTTTGAAGCCAAGTCTTCCTTGAACTTGATAACCACGGTCTTGTTCTTCAACTTGATGTCGGGCTTTTCATTCAAAGGTGGCGAAATCAGCACGTTTTGATTGGCGTTTTCAAGGGTGATGTATTCGTCGAAAGTGATTTCAATCTTCTTCCCGATGAAATTGGTGCTGCGATTCTCAGGCAGGGTCTCGACCACCACAGGAGGCCGTTCATCCTTGGGTCCGCCCGTGGGTGCCACCGCATTGGCGCAACGTTGGGCTAAGAAGGCCGTCAACAACAGGCTAGTTGCAATGAAAATATGTTTCAGTCTCCGAATCACGGCTGCAAAAATAATAAAATCTGACCTACTTGCGTATCAGTCTAAAATGAATTAGTATCTTTGCAAGTTTTAATCTTCAATTGACTAACGTCGAATCTTTGATTTCTTGAATCTTAAATCTTAAATCCGAAAAATATGTACAGAACGCATACTTGTGGCGAACTTCGTTTTGCCGATTGTGGCAAGGAAGTGACATTGGCAGGCTGGGTGCAGCGCGTGCGCGACAAAGGCTCCCTCGTGTGGATCGACCTCCGCGACCGCTATGGCATCACCCAACTTTTCTTGGATGGCAACAGCGATCCTAAACTCATCGAACAGGCTCGTAGCTTCGGTCGTGAATTCGTGATTCAGGCCAAAGGCATCGTCATCGAACGCGAATCGAAGAACCCGAACATGCCGACGGGTGACATCGAGCTGAAAGTGAATGCCTTTACCCTGCTCAACGGCAGTAAAGTTCCGCCCTTTACCATTGAAGACGTCAGCGACGGCGGCGACGACCTTCGCATGAAATATCGTTACCTGGATATTCGCCGTAACCCCGTGCGCAAGAACCTCGAACTGCGTCACCGCATGGCGATGCTGGTGCGCAATTACCTGAGCAACCTCAACTTCCTCGAAATCGAGACCCCGATGCTCATCAAGAGCACGCCAGAGGGTGCCCGCGACTTCGTGGTGCCGAGCCGCATGAATCCTGGTGAGTTTTACGCCCTGCCGCAAAGCCCGCAGCAGTACAAGCAACTGCTGATGGTGGCTGGCATGGACCGCTACTTCCAGATTGTGCGCTGCTTCCGTGATGAGGACCTCCGCGCCGACCGTCAGCCTGAGTTCACGCAAATCGACTGTGAGATGTCGTTTGTGGAGCAGGAGGACGTGTTGAATACCTTCGAGGGCTTGGCCAAGCATCTCTTCAAGGAGATGAAGGGCCTCGAATTTGGCCAATTCCCGCGCATGACCTGGCACGACGCCATGAAATACTACGGCTCCGACAAACCCGACATCCGCTTCGGAATGAAATTCGTTGAACTCAACGACGTGGTGAAAGGCAAGGGCTTCGGCCTCTTCGACAACGCTGATTTGGTTGTCGGCATCAATGCCGAGGGCTGTTCAGAATACACCCGCAAGCAACTCGATAGCCTTACCGAGTTCGTGAAGCGTCCGCAAGTGGGTGCCGGTGGTATGGTCTACATCAAATACAACACCGATGGCACGTTCAAGTCTTCGGTCGATAAGTTCTATACGCCCGAAGACCTGAAGGTCATCGCCGACAAGTTCGGTGCCAAGCCCGGTGACTTGATGCTCATCCTCTGTGGCGAGGCCATGAAGACCCGTGTGCAGCTGAACGCCTTGCGTTTGGAGATGGGCAACCAACTCGGTCTGCGCAAGCCCGACGAATATGCTCCTTTGTGGGTCATTGATTTCCCGCTTTTGGAATGGGACGAGGAAACGCAACGCTACTATGCCATGCACCATCCCTTCACCGCTCCGAAACCCGAGGACGAGGCTTTGCTCGATGACCCGAGCAAGTGGGGCGACATCCGCGCCAACGCCTATGACATCGTGATGAACGGTGTGGAGGTCGGTGGCGGCTCCATCCGTATCCACGACCGCACCTTGCAGAACAAGATGTTCCACACCCTCGGCTTCAACGATGAGAAGGCCCAGGAACAGTTCGGCTTCTTGATGGGTGCCTTCGAGTATGGTGCACCGCCTCACGCTGGTCTGGCCTTCGGCTTTGACCGTCTCTGCTCGCTCTTCGGTGGTGCCGACAGCATCCGCGACTTCATCGCCTTCCCGAAGAACAATGCCGGTCGCGATGTGATGAGCGGCTCGCCCGCCCCGATTGCCCAAGAGCAGTTGGATGAGTTGCAGATTGCGTTAAATTTGAAATGATTAGAATATGTTTGTAGAGACGGTGCTTGCACCGTCTCTACATAATCAAATACAAAAAAAGATAATAATATGAAAATGAGGCTATTGAAGACCATTGTAACGATGGCATTTCTGTCAATGGTTGCCTTGTTTGTTATGAGCTCATGTTCAACAAGCAAAAAGACAACCACCCGAAAAGTTGATGCAAGCATTGCAGCAAATGCCCCCGATTATAAAAGGATAAAGAAAGAAATCAACACAGAAGGAAGCGAATTCTATTATCCTGAATTATTGAGACGCTTTCAAGCAGCGGATACCACATTGAGTCTTGAGCAATTACGGCATTTTTATTATGGGACCGCTACCCGTTCGGATTATGACCCATATAAGATGGCCAAAATCGATGCTTTGCGCGAAGCCTTTGAAAAGGATACTCCCAATAAGGAAGATTGGGAAAAAGCTGCCAATGAAATTGATAAGGAATTGGAAACAGACCCGACGAATATCAGGTTTCACTTATATAAACACATTATCTATAGTAACTTGTATGGGCAGGATTCAGAAAAAGCCGTCGATGCCCATAATCAGGTTGTTATGCTCCTTTCGGCTGTGACATCAACAGGTGACGGTAGTTCGAAAGAAACGGCGTTTCATGTGATAAGCGTCGCAGACGAGTATGGCATAATGGATATTTTTGGTTTGTCGCCCACGATGCAATCGTTGGTCGAGGACAAAGGCCAATCTTATGATGTGATGGAACTGAAGGAGAATAAATATGGGTTGGAATCCATGTACTTCAATATTACTGTTAGCTCTTATGCCCTTCGGTTTCCGCTTAAAGAGAAAAAAGGGG
>JAEEGK010005302.1_pt1 | contig 31186 bp, 22 predicted proteins | sample 8958771 | NCBI WGS metagenome assembly JAEEGK01 (sample SAMN16246547, study PRJNA631951) | gut metagenome | biome: gut microbiome; feature: rumen; material: SC-attached | host: Bos | place: Iran: Karaj | collected 2018-10
ACTGACTTAGAGACCTTATATTGTTATGGCAATAGATTGACAACATTAGATGTCAGCAACAATCGCCACTTGAAAACCATTTTATGCTACGGAAATTTACTCACTAGCATTGATATTGACAGCACCGATTTTATGTCCTATTTAAATGAAACCTATTGGTGTCAAGGCAATGCATACCCCATTACTTTGGCAAATAATATCAATACTTTCAATTTAAACAATTTACCGGGCAATTTTGACATATCCAAAGCCTGCAATTGGCAAGGCGGCAGCGTAAACGGCACCATCCTCACGCTCAGCCAAGATGTGGTCACATATAACTATGCCGTTGGCAAAAACGACACGGTAAAATTTTCCATCTATATACAACGTACCGACAATCAAGGAATTGCTATTAACAACACCAACTTTCCAGACCCGATTTTTAAAGATTTCATCTGTGAACAATTTGACGACAACCACAACGACACACTTAGCCTAAGCGAATGCTTAAATGTCTATGCAATCAATGTTAATAGTATGGGAATATCAAACCTAAAAGGCTTGGAATATTTTTATAAACTGATGAACCTTGACTGCGAAAGCAATCTGCTAAGCAATATCAACTTGAGCAACAATTTACAATTGATATCCCTTTATATAGGTAGAAATCGTCTTACCGAACTGGATTTGAGCAATAACCGGCAATTGTTATTTCTGTGGTGCGGCAACAATCATTTAACAAGTTTGTCACTTGACTCTTTGCTTTGTCTTCGCTCAGACTGGCTATGGATAAAAGACAATACTTACGATATCCTGCTCCAACCTGACAATAGTTTTGACTTAAGCAACCTGCCGGGCAATTTTGACATCAACCGTGCAGGGCAATGGACCGGCTGCTCTATCAATGGAAATATACTCACCGACATTTCCATCGGACAAGACATCACTTATACATACGACTGCGGACAGAATATTTCCACTACTTTCACTTTAAAGCCGATAGGATTTGTATCGGTAGCAAATGCCCCCACCAACAATTATCGCATCTATAGCCATGCTCAACATATTTATATTCTACATGCAGAAAACGAATTGGTGGAAATTTACAATATGTTAGGTCAGCGAATTGTTACCAAGAACATCTTTTCCGATTTTGAATCCATCTCCCTGCCGACTAAAGGCATTTATATAGTAAAAATTAACTCTTTTTCAAAGAAAGTTTTGATAGAATAATTTTAAAAATATTCCATTTTCCCGCTTTTTGATGACAGTTTTTAGCAGAAGCATGTCCTTTTTTATTGTGCTAATAGCATAATAATTAGCCATTTAACATTTTACTTGCAGTTTGCATTTTTTTTTGTAAATTTGCTTTTTGCATTTATATGTAAATATGCTACTTCGAAAAATCATTGCAACGGCTATATTGTTCACCTTTTCCGCTATAGGTTTTGCACAAACCTACGATTTTGCCAACAAAACCATCGGAGCCGATTCCGTTATCATCAAACAATTAGACGATTTGATGAATTCGTGGTATGCCAAAAACACCTCCTACCGGGAACAGTCACAAAAACCCTTCAAACAAATAGATGTAAACACCGAAAACAGCGATTCGGTGATAATGTTGCGATTGAAAGCCATCACCGATGAAACAGTTTTTCCGATGGTATTCAATCCTGAAATCAGAAATTATATTTTGCTGTATTTAAAACGTAAACAACAGGTTTCCACATTGTTAGGATTGGCAAAATATTATTTTCCCATGTTTGAAGAAAGTTTGGACAAGTACGGCTGTCCTTTGGAACTACGCTATTTAGCCGTGATAGAATCAGCATTGAATCCCAATGCAGTTTCACGAGCAGGGGCAACCGGTTTATGGCAGTTTATGTACAATACCGGCAAACTTTATGGTTTAGAGGTGACAACATTGTTGGACGATCGTCGCGACCCGCAAAAAGCCACTGATGCCGCCGCCAGACACTTGAAAGATTTAAGCAATATTTTTTTCGGCGACTGGGTATTAGCAATGGCAGCCTACAACTGCGGTGCCGGCAATGTAAAAAAAGCCATTGTCCGCTCCGGCGGAAAAACCAATTTCTGGGAAATCTACAATTATCTCCCAAAAGAAACAAGAGGCTATATTCCTGCATTTTACGGAGCATGGTATGCGATGCAATACTACGATAAATACGGCATCACGCCTACAACTGCCCGATTTGGTCAAGTGGACACCGTGCAAATAACCGATAAAATTCACTTTCAACAAATTACCAGCATTCTCGGTATCTCCTTAGATGAATTAAAAGCCCTCAATCCAATATACAAAAAGAACATTATTCCGGCTTCCAACACGCCCATGACATTAGTGTTACCGGTGAAATATGTCAGCAACTTCATCTTGCTGCAAGACAGCATAAAAAACTATGAAAAAGATGTCTATTTCAGTTCACCGACAGTGGCGGAAAGCATCTTCAACAAAGAAGTAGTCATTGACAGCAATGCCGAATACCGCTTGGAAGCCCGCTACCACATTGTCAAAGCCGGAGAAAGTTTGTCGATAATAGCTCGAAAATACGGCACCAATATCACCGAATTGGCCAAGTTGAACAAAATGAGCATCAACACCACCATTCACCCCAACCAAAGAATTATAGTAGGATACAAGAAAATTTTGATACCAAAAGTAACAAGCACTCCTGCCGACACCACCAAAACCAACGTTTTAGACAGCACTGCCACTATTGTCAACACGATAGGTGCCGATTCTACACAAACCAAATAATATCTATGTTTGCAAAAACGCTCTCTGAAATTGATATCAATGGGGATATTTTGTTAATTGACAAGCCATTGCGATGGACTTCGTTTGACGTTGTCAACAAATTGAAATACCTTATCAAACAAGAATTCGGAATAAAAAAATTCAAGATTGGTCATGCCGGCACACTTGACCCCTTGGCAAGCGGACTTTTGATAGTTTGCATTGGCAAATGCACCAAGCAAATACCCGTTATCCAAGACGGAATCAAGGGCTATGAAGGCACTTTCACCCTTGGTGCCACCACCGCCAGCTACGATTTGGAAAAGGAACCTGAAAACTTTCTGCCCTACCAACACCTGACTGCTTCAGACATTGAACAGGCTAAAGAAAAATTTTTAGGTGAACAATGGCAAACACCACCTGTGTTTTCTGCCGTCAGGATTGACGGAAAACGAGCTTTTGACTTGGCAAGAAAAGGACAAGACATTGCCATACAACCAAAAAAAATCCATATCTACCAATTTGACATTCTGCAAACAGACTTGCCGCAGGTGGATTTTGCCATAAGTTGCAGCAAAGGCACCTATATTCGTGCCCTTGCCAGAGATTTCGGTGCTGCCCTCGGCTGCGGAGCCTATCTAAGTGCCTTAAAAAGAACTCAAATCGGACAAATTACTCTAAACCACTCCCTTTTTGACTTCAATCAATATATTGACAAGAACAAAGTGCCGGACGAAAACCGCAAAAAAAGAGATTTTGAAAAATAAAGAAAACCATGATAATTGTTGACAATGTTTTAATTTCCAGAGATTTACTTACACATTGTTTTTGCTGCGACCTCAGTCGGTGCAAGGGGATGTGCTGCATTGAAGGCGATGCCGGAGCCCCCTTGGAAGAAGAGGAAGTGGGAATCATTGAAAACAATTTGGAGAAAATTCTTCCCTATATGACCGAACAAGGCCGGCAAGTTGTCAAAGAAAACGGCACGTTTGACTACGACATGGAAGGGCAATTGGTAACCCCTTTGATAGAAGACAAAGCCTGTGCCTTTATCTGTTACGAGCATGGCATTGCCCAATGTGCTATTGAAAAGGCTTTTTTTGACAAAAAAATAACTTTCAGAAAACCCATTTCCTGCGAATTATACCCTATTCGTTTAGAAAAACTGCAATACTACGATTCCCTCAAATACCACCAATGGGACATTTGTGAGGCTGCCCGCCGTTGCGGACAAGAGAAAAAAATAACGGTTTTTGAATTTTTGGAAGCCCCGCTGACAAGAAAATACGGCAAAAAATGGTTCCAAAAAGCAAAAAAATTGATACCTCCGGACAACTTTTCACGATAATTTTGCGTCTAACCTATAATTCAAATGTTGTCAGAAGATGAATTGATAGAAGGTTGTCTCAAAGGAGACAGAAAAGCTCAACAACAACTCTACGACAAATATAGCGGAGTGATGTTTGCGGTCTGCTTGAGATATATGCCGACAACCCAAGATGCAGAAGACGCTTTGGTGACAGGTTTTACAACTATCTTTTCAAAATTAGACACTTTTGAACGGAAAGGTTCTTTGGAAGGCTGGATGAAGAAATTGATGGTGCATAATGCCATTTCACTGATTCGCAAAAATGCTAAATTCTTCTGTCAAGACGATGAAGATTTGGAGCATTTGAACGACGAACAACCGGATATTATCAGTCGTATAAGTGCCCAGGAAATTATTCAACTGATACAAACTTTGCCAGACGGATACCGGTCAGTATTTAACCTCTATGCTATAGAAGGTTATAGCTACGAAGAAATTGCACAAATGCTCAATGTAAATATAGGGACCGTTCGATCGCAATTGTCCAAAGCCAGAAAGACCTTGCAAGAAAAGATAAAGAGACAAATAGATGGAAAATAATTTTGACAGCCGGTTAAAAGAGATGTTGCAATCGCATCAAGCCATGCCTCCCAAGGCATGCTGGGAGCAAATTACCGCCAACTTGGATGCTGTTCCCACCCCGCAACCTTCCACACCGTCCTCGCAACTTTCTCATTCATTTTTCTCTTCCGCCATCGGAAAAGTATCCGTGGCATTAACGATAGTGTCTGTTGCCACTATCGCCACTTTTATCGCCTTGACAAACAACAACAAAGAACAAACCACCGACCTCAACCCGGTAACAACTCCACCTGCAAAGGAAGCTATTGCTATTCCGACAAACGAAGCAAGCAGTAAGCCGGCTATCATAAAAGAAGAAAAAGCCGCCACCCCTGTTGCCGCAGTCATAGACACCAATGCCGACTATGACCATGAACCTGCCACTCCCGCAGTTATGGCAACAAACATGGAACCTGTAGTTCAAAAAGAAGTAGCAACAATGGCAACAAGCACTCCTGCCAACACGCCGACTGAAAAAGAGGAGACTCCTTCAGTACAAACTGTCACCTATACGCCGGCAGCCGGTTCGGAAGAAGAGGAAGAAACAGAGGAAACTCTGCAAGTGGACATCTCTATTCCCAATATCATCACACCCAACGGAGACGGCATCAACGATTGCTTTGAAATAGAAGGCACCGGACAAACCTCATTGAACCACATGATGATATACACCAAACAAGGAAAAGTGATTTTTGACCAAAAAAATTATAGCAACAACTGGTGTGCCGACCATGTTACAGACGGAACCTATTTCTATATTTTTAGATATCTAGTCGGAGAAAAACAATACATGCGGAAAGGTTCCATCACTGTCAGACGCTAATTTTATCCGATTCCGCCCTATGTCTTTTATAAATTTTCTAAAAGTCAAATTGTCTGCAATCTATGCCGAGTTATTATTGTTTTTATTATTGTCTAAAGTTAAAATAAAAACAATGCGTGACAAATGTCTGTCTTTTTTCCGGAAAATAAGCAGCAAAGAGATTAAAACAAAGCGGAATATGGTGGATATATATAAAAACCACCAAAATTATAAAATCGTTACTGTTTATCAGGCGGCATCCGGCCTTGGGATTATATCTGAGCCTGTTTTCTTTCTTGCTTTGGATACCACAGCAGAAGAACTGTCAAAAGTAATCTTAGAGGGACTCCGACAGAGTCGTTCCATTTCAGAATCGGAAGAAGAGGAAATACGCAATAATGGAAATAAGAAACTCTTAAAAGCATTAAAAGAACCTTCTTTCAAATCTTTATACAAAAATTCCACAAGTTGCGACATTGTAGTTGAAAACAAGGAAGTAAGAATAACACCTTGGAAATACCTCGGTGGAAATAAAGGAATGGCACCGGATAGTGCAAGGGAAGTTACAATGGAGTTTTCGGAGACAAAATATATAGAAATGACCCAATTGGTAATGGATATGTTAAACTAATTTGTTTTCAATCTGATTTACAATCTGTTTAAAAGGAAACTGCAGGTCTAAATAGATTTTAAGAGATGTCCATACTACACATAATAAAAAAAGAAAGAAAAACACCAAAAATGATAAAAAGCATTATTCTTGTTGTCCAAATTGCATTTTTATATAACCTGATATATTCCATCCTTACGGAATCTTCAAATTCATTTTCTTCTATAAAATCTTTAAATTTTTTGAAAGACCAAGAAAAGGTGAAGCAATTTGTTTTTATCTTATTTTCATATAATATTGCTCTCATTGTATGTTTTAAACCATTTACATAAAAACCTAATATCATCAAAATAACCCATATTGAAATAAAAAATAAACTTATTGTATCCATAATAAAAATTTATTCCTTTTTAGTTAAGTTAACCTCTATTTTTTCTCCTCATTGATAGTTTATGGCAACCAAGGCACATTAAATCTACCAATTTTGGTTTTATTTCATTTTGCAAAGTTACAACAAAATTTTAAACATTGCTCTTTTTTGAAGAATTTTTATTGCAATATATATAATTATCAATACTTTACATTTTTATCAATCATTAATAATTTATTATTCAGTCTATTAGCATGAAAATTAAAAATGATTTTTATATTGTTTTTTTTTGTATCTTTGTTTTTTATTATTATGCGAATCTTATTAGCATATAAACTATTGTATATGAATACATTAAGAATATTGATAAGTTGCATATTTGTCTTGTTTGTCAGTATGAATCTGCCAAAAGCACAAGTATATCAATTACCCAATGGCAACTTTGAGTCATGGAACAACAATGTTCCTTCCGGTTGGAATACATTTAACAGTGCTACAGGAACTTATGCCAGTTTTGCCTCCTCCAACCACCATAGCCAAGAAACAGGACATTCAGGCAATTATTGTGTAAAAATATATTCCACTTCCATATTGGGAGTGGTCGCCAACGGAAATATGACCACCGGTCGTATCAATGCGGGAGCTATGAGTGCAGCCAGCAGTTCCAACTACAACTTTAGCGATCGTTCCAACTCTTATGCACAAGTATTCAACGGAACGCCCGATTCCATGTATGTATGGACCAAAATGACAGCCGCCAGTTCTTCTACACAGGCGACAGTGCGTGCCTATATACACGGCAATACCAACTTTATAGATCCTAACGATTGCAACACTCCCAGCCTCTACAAAGGCAAAGCCGCAGTTATTTTTACCCCGCATAGCACTTGGACACAGCAAAAAACGGCATTTATCTATGATGGCAGTTCCAGTGTAAATTATATACTCATCACCATGACCACCAACATCACCCCGGGTAGTGGTGCTGCCAACGATGCGGTATATGTGGATGACTTGGAATTTATCTATAGTGCATGGCTCACCGACATCAAAGCCAATGGTGTCACCTTGCCCGGCTTTCAAAAAGATGTTTTTGACTACTACGTGGAATATCCACGCGGCACCAACCCTTCCTTGGCATTGCCGACCATCACCTATACAAAAGAAGTAAGCGATGCCAATGTGGTGGTAACAACCAATTACACCACGCCGGGTTCTATTGACGGTGCCACCCAAATTATCACTTCCACCGCAGAAGACGGCACAACAATTAAAACCTATAGAATTCATTATTCTATTATCAAATCCAATAACAATACGCTGCTAAGTTTCACCTACGACACCAACAACGTATCGCATACAGTTGCCGTTACCGACACCAATATATCCATCGTATTTCCGGCAGGATTTTCATCTGTGCCGACCATCAGCAATTGTGTGTTGGCAGATACGGCAGCAAGGGCTACCATCACACAGGCAAACTCTGCCAATGGCACCGCCACTATCAAAGTAACAGCTGAAAACGGAGACATAAAAACTTATCACGTTGCATTTTCCGTTGCCTTATCCACCAATGCCTATTTGTCGGCTATTTATTACAACGGAACACCCATTTCCACTTTCAACAAAGACACACTGACATACGATATATTGCTACCGTCTGGAACCATACTTACACCTTATGTAACAGCCACTACAGAATGGCCGGGTTTAACACCTGCTATCAGCCAGGCAAGCACCCTGCCGGGTACTGCCACTATCACCGTAACGGCAGAAGACGGGGTTTCACAAAAGGTTTATACCATCCATTTTTCCGTAGGCATTTCCACCAATGCCAACCTATCGTGGATAAAATACAACAATATTCCGATTACAACTTTCCATGCAGACACATTAACCTATCATATAGAACTGCCTTATGGAACAACTACCGCCAACGTCACCGCCGCCCCGGTTGACGCCACTGCCACCGTCACCATATCGCAAGCCCCTCAAATTCCCGGTGCTGCAACTATCCATGTAACTGCAGAAGACACCAACTATCAAAAAACCTATACTGTCGATTTTTCTTTAGGATTAAGTAATGATGCCACCCTGTCGGCACTCACCTATCATATCGGCTTCGGCAATGTGTCTGTTCCTTATTTCAATCCATTGATTAACAACTATTCCATTTCCTTGCCGGAAGGTACTACTACCACTCCTGTTGTAGCTGCCACTGCCACAGACAGCCATGCGGTAGTAAGCATCACCCAGCCGGATTCCCCTAATGGAACAGCAACTATAGTCGTTACTGCAGAAAACGGCAACACCATTAAAACTTATACCATAGACTTTAGCGTTACCTTGTCAACCAATGCCAACTTAGATTCATTATTTGTTGACAACGTGTTTTTATCGGGATTCAATCCCAATACCACCACTTACAGTATTTCTATGGATACTGCCGTCATGCCGACAGTTACTGTAGTAACATCACATGAAAAGGCGACTTATCTTATCACTTATCCGCAAACTATTCCCGGACAAATTCAAATTATCGTAAAAGCTGAAGATACTTCTGTTACAAAGATTTATAAGTTGAATCTTACTATGACGGCCTCCAACAATGCCGATTTGGTAGATTTGGCCTATCAATTGAACAATGTTGACTACACCATTAATAATTTCCACACAGACACATTGATATATTATGTTACCTTGCCATCACAAACTGTAGCAACGCCTTTGCTTACCTATCAAACTGCTGATGCAGGAGCAAGAGTAACTGTTACCCAACCGCTTTCTCCCAATGGAGTGGGAATAGTGATGGTGATTTCCGCCGACACTTCCAATTTCAAGGTTTACCAAGTGTACTTCTCTGTAGCCGTCTCTACAGATGCCACATTGGCAAGCTTGAGCTATCAAGGAAATCCTATCCAAAATTTTGATGCAGACAGTATCCATTATTATATTGAACTGCCTTACTATCAAAATATTCCGGATTCCATTTCAGCCACTGCCCAATCAGAGGCAGCAATGGTTTATATTCGCCAAGCGGAATCCTACAACGATACGGCCATTGTCAGAGTGATAGCAGAAGACGGCATTACTACCAAAGATTACTATATTTATTTTTCAAGGCAATTGTCACCAATTGCCACATTAAGCCAAATTTCTTATACCTTAAACAATCAAGACTCTATTGTCAATGGTTTTGACAGTTCTATTTTTAATTATACGGTAAGCATTGCCGAAGAAGAATTGTCTATTCCGGTTGTTAATTATACTTTGTCGGACAGCCGTTCACATGCCTATTTCCGTCATGTACCGAATACTATCAACGATACGGCAAAAATTGTTGTAGTTGCCGAAAACAATATTGACTCTAATATTTATGAAATAGCATTTTACTACACACCTTCCTCCAATACAAGATTAGATTCCTTGTTTGTAAATGGTGTGGCAGTAGAAAACTTTCATGCCGATACACTCACTTATAATATCATATTGCCATGGGCAGAAAACAATTTACCAATTGTTACCGCACACCAGGAATGGTCCAATGCAAGCATTCAAACTACGCAAAGCGGCTCCGTTTTTGGCACAGCCCAAATAAGAGTGATTGCAGAAAATTTAGTCAACCAAAGAACTTACACCATTCACTTTTTACAAGGTTCTAATGTAGATTTATCCGATTTGACTTACACTTTAGGTCAAACAGATACTATTGGCTTCCATTCGCAAGACACTATCTATCACGTTATGCTGCCTATTGCCACCACCACGGCTCCTACATTGAATTACACGCTAATAGACAGCCGTTCTACTGTCACCGTCAAAAATGCAGCAACACCAAACGATACTGCCTATATTCGCATTGTGGGTTGGGACCAATTACAAGTAAAAACTTATTATGTGATATTTGAAGTAGAACTTTCACAAGAAGCGTTGCTGACCGATTTGAAAGTAGATGGCACCACCATTGCCGATTTCAATAGTGATACACTTCAATATGCTATTGAATATCCTTTCGGCTACAACCAAATTCCTATAGTAAGTGCAACAGCATCACAATTAGATGCCACCATCATCTATCAACAAATCAGTGCCTTCCCGGGACAAGCCGTAATCAAGGTATTGGCCGGAGATACTTCCATTTATCGCACCTACACCATTGACTTTACCGTAGAACCCGGAAATAACAATTATTTGACAACAATAACAATCAATGGAAACAGTTTAGCAGATTTTGACAAAACTATCAATAGTTATCTTGTTGAATTGGAATATGGAACAAGCGTTGTTCCTATGGTTGCCGCCTTTGCAGAAGATAGTCGGGCAAGCGTATCTATCCGACAAGCAAGCACTTTGGCAGATACGGCTTTCGTTACCGTAACTGCTATCAATGGCGACATAAACATTTATTCTGTTGCCTTCTCGGTTGCCAAAAATCCGGATGCCACTCTTTCCGATTTGTTTATCAATGGCGAACGCTTAGAGAACTTTGTCAGCACAACTCGCAACTATAAATATCCGGTTCTTTCTACCTATGAAGGCATTCCTGTGGTAACGGTTGTTACAACCGATAGCGAGGCTACCTATCAAATCATTCCGGCAGAAGACATCCCCGGACAAACCAAGATAGAAGTTACCGCTGCCAATGGTGTTGACCAACAAACCTATCGTATCAATTTCTTTATTGACGACAATTTACATGTGGGAGTAAATTCTGAAGAGGATGAATTCTGCGTTTACCCCAACCCTGTCAACGAACAAATAAAAATTAGAATCAATGACAATGCTGTCAATAGCATCTTTGTTTTGTTTGATATGCAAGGAAAACAAATTTATGCTACAAAACTTGAGAATTCATTAACAACTATTTCTGCTACTAATATACTTAAAGGTGTTTATTTCTATCAAATTAGAAATCAACAGGGAATATTAAAAACAGGCAAAATAGTAAAATTATAAAACAATATTGAAGAACTTAAATTTTGACTATGAATAAAAAGTTTTTACTAATATTTTTCTTTAGTATAGTTGTTTTAGCAACACAAGCACAAAACACCTATACACTAAAAGGAAAAGTGATAGATGCACAAACCAAAGAAGGATTATGGGGAGCTCACGTTATTCCGGATTGCAAAGACGGCTCGGTGGGAGCAGTTTGTGACGAAGACGGCTCTTATATATTAACTTTGAAAAGTGCTGAATGTAATGTTAATTTCCATTTTTTAGGTTATGAAACTATCTCCAAAACAGTGTCATTTAAAGGTGTTCGCACCATGACTATCAACATTGAATTGGCTACCACCGCTCAACTTAAGAATGGCGTGGAAGTGACTGCTCAACGATATGAAATGAAACGCGATGAGTCCGTCTCTTCTATTGAATATGTCGGTTCCAAATACATTCAAGACAACAATATCACATCTTTAGACGATGCTTTTGACCAAGTAGGCGGTTTGGTGATTGTTGACAACGAGCCACAAATGCGTGGCGGTAGCGGATTTAGTTCCGGTATGGGCAGCCGCGTGATGATTATGATGGACGAAATGCCGGTGATGAGAGTAGATGCCGGTCGTCCTGCTTGGAATTTGATACCTATGGAAAATATTGAGCAGATTGAGATATTGAAAGGAGCTTCTTCTGTATTGTACGGATCGTCTGCCATTACAGGTGCTATCAACGTACGGACGGCTTATCCCAAAGGAAAACCGGAAACAAAGGTATCTCTTTATACAGGCATGTATTCTCGTCCAAAAGTAGATTATCGTTGCAGTTGGGAAAAAGGAACGGTGCCATTGACAGGAGGTTTTAGTGTTTCTCATGCAAGAAAAATCAAAAAATTAGACCTTGTGCTCAGTGTGGAATATGCCCACGATGACGGCTTTGTCAATTATTGTGACGCCGATTCTATTGCATCTTCTAAAGCAAGCTTGTACGAAGATTGGATGCATGGCAGTTCTTCTTTTGACTTTGACGACACCAGCAAATACGAAAAATTAGTAAAAGAAAATCGTGTTAGAGCCAATTTCGGTACCAGATACAATGTCAACGAAAATATGAGTTTTGGCTTGAACGGAAACTTTATGTATTCCAAAAATGTGATGACACACTTCTGGCTGAATGCTGACAACGGCATGTACAATGTATATCCCGGTTCTGTCACCAAAATGCGTGACATCATGTTTTTTGTAGATCCTTTCTTCAAATATTATGCTAAAAACGACCAAGTTCATTCTTTGAAAGCAAGAATCATGTATAGCAACAATTTTGCTACAGGAGATCAAGACAGTCGTTCTGAAATGTATTATTTGGAATATCAATATGCTAAAAAGTTTAAAAAAGCCGGCAATCTGCAACTCTTTACCGGTGCCGTAGGACAATTTGCCCGTTCTCAAGGAAATGTTTTCTCCGGTGTGAGCATTTTAGATACAGGACAACCTATTTTGCCAAAATACTCCGGCAATGGTGCCGTTTATGTTCAATTGGAGAAAAAATTCCTCCGTCAAGAAAATCTTACCTTATTGGCAGGAGGTCGCTATGAATACTATCAAATTTTTGAAGAATTCGGACACTTTTTATCTGACCCTGAATCCGGCAACTATGTGGAAGCAAAGCCTGTCTTCCGTGCCGGCATTAACTATAATATAGTACGTTCGTTTACTTTCTTCCGTGCTTCGTTTGGACAAGGATATCGATTCCCCAGCATCGGCGAACGCTACCTGACTACCAAAGTCGGCATTTACGGATTCTATCCCAATCCCGACTTGCTATCCGAAACAAGTTGGAATGTGGAATTTGGCGTACAACAAATGTTTAAATTGTTAGGATTTAAAGGTTGCTTTGACATAGCATGGTATTATCAAAAATACAACAACTATGTGGAATTTTTCTTAGGACCATGGCTGACAGCTGAACAAGAACCAAAACCATTCTATCGCTACGGCTTTAAATTCTTCAATACCGGTCAAGCAAGAATTATGGGTGTAGATGCCAATATCGCCGGAGAAGGTAATATCGGCAAAAAAGTAAAATATACCCTTTATTTTGCTTATTCCTATACCAACCCGAAAGTGATAGACACCAACAAAATATTCACTTCTACCATGACCAATGACTATTGCTACATGAATACTTCAAGCGACACCAATGGTCAAATTATGAAATATAGAATTGAACACATGCTCAAACTGGATTTCAATTTCAAATTCTTTGACTTGTTTTCTGTCGGCATGAATGCACAATATTATAGTTTGATGAAAAATGTAGATAATTTCTTCTACACAATGGACAGATTCAATGAAGACGCACCACGTTCTGTCATCAATTCCAGACAGGCATTTCCATTTGACGGCTTGCAAGCCTATAGAGAAAGTCACCGCAGCGGAACATGGGTTTGGGGACTGACTGCCAACGTAGAACTATGGAATATAAAACTTTCTGTTCTCGTCAGCAATTTGTTCAACAAAGAATACTCTTTGCGACCTATGTGTCCGGAGGCACCACGTTTGACAACCATTCAATTAGTATATAAATTTGTAGAAGGCGAACCCGCCTTTCCTAAAAGAAAACATTAACAATATTTATTAAATAAAAATTTTATGAAAAGAGTAAGTTTATTTTTGGTAGCCGTAATGGCAATTTTATCAGTTAACGCACAAACATTTCCGGATGGCGGATTTGAAAATTGCTGGAAGCAATACACCTGCGAAAAAGGAACCTATTGGGATTTTGTTGAAGGTCACTTCATTGAAACCCTTAATCAACTTTATGACCTACCTGCAGAAAATGGTATAGCACCACTAACTGCCTTCAGAGAAGATGATGCTTATGACGGAAATTATGCCTTAAAACTTGTTTCCGACACCATGATTTTCGGTAATGAACGCATATTTTTACCGGGAGCTTGCGGTTCTCTTCACATCGACTTTTTCGACATTGACTGTATCTTAGGCAATCCTTTTACATATCGCCCGACAGCTATGATCGGCTATATGAAATATGCACCGGTTAACGGAGATTCTGCAGCCATTGAAGTAGTTTTGAAGAAAAATTCCGTTGCAATCGGCTCCGGAAAAATTATGTTCTACAATGCTGTAAATGCTTACACTAAATTTACAGTTGACATTAACTATACCAGCGAAGCTACTCCTGATTCGGTGATAGTAATCGTTGCCTCAAGTGCCAACTACGATTTTACTAGTATTGAAACTTTAATGAAATGTAAAGGTCAAGTAGGCAGCACTATCTATATTGACGAATTGGCATTTGAATATGGAGATGGTGTAAAAGAATTACTTTTATCCAATACTCATGTAAATGTTTATCCCAACCCTGCCTGCAAGCAATTAAACATTCAATTAGAACAAGATGTTGAAGGTGAAGTAATTGTATACGACAATAACGGCAAACAAATGCTCAACCAACAAGTCAACGGCAAACAATTTTCTATTGATATCAACACCTTGGCAACAGGACATTATTTCTTAAACATTGTCAACAATGATCAGAAAATAATAGCAAGCAAACAGTTTGTAAAAGAATAATTACAAACTATATTCCATATAAGGCGGTAATCTTACCGCCTTTTTTTATTTTTATATTGAATTATTTAGTACCTTTGCATTCTAAAATTCTATGAAAGAATATCCTCTTTTATCGACTATAAATTCGCCAATTGATTTGAAGAAATTGCCTGAAAATCAATTGGAAGCACTATGTGCTGAGTTGCGGCAATACATTATTGAACAAACTGCTACCAACCCAGGACATTTAGGTTCAAGTTTAGGTACTATCGAACTCACTGTTGCCATTCACTACGTTTTCGATACACCGGATGACAAATTAGTCTGGGATGTCGGCCATCAAGCTTATGCTCACAAAATTCTTACCGGCAGAAGAGATGCCTTTGTGAATAATAGAAAATTGAATGGTATCAGCGGTTTTCCAAAAATGGCAGAAAGTGAATACGATGCCTTTGGTGTCGGACATTCTTCCACCTCCATATCTGCTATTTTGGGCATGGCAACTGCCTCCGCTTTGGAAGGCAATACCCAACGAAATCATATTGCCGTTATCGGTGATGGAGCGATGACAGGTGGAGAAGCTTTTGAAGCCTTTAATCACGCAGGCAATACCGACACCAATATGTTGGTTATTCTTAATGATAACGGCATGGCCATTGACAAAAATGTTGGAGGTCTGCACAATTATCTTACAAAACTTTCTACCTCTTCTACTTACAACAAATTCAAAGACAAAATATGGGATCTTTTAACTAGAAAAGACAACCAAGCAAAAAGAGCAAGAAACATCATTCAACGTACACAAAAAGCCATCAAAGGCGGATTTTTGGAAAATAGCAATGTTTTTGACCAAATAGGTCTTCGCTATTTTGGTCCTATCGACGGACACGATGTAATATTATTGGTGAAAGTATTGAGAGGTTTGAAAAACATTGCCGGTAAAAAAGTGCTACACTGCATTACTGTAAAAGGCAAAGGATTGAGACAAGCCGAAGAACAACAAACATTGTATCATGCTCCGGGTTGCTTCAATGCTGAAACAGGAGATGTTATCAAAGTGGCATTTGAACCCGACAAAGTAGAAAAATATCAAAAAGTGTTTGGCACCACTTTGGTAGAACTCGCAGACAACAATGACAAAATTGTCGGCATTACACCCGCTATGGCAGTTGGCTGCTCTATGGATATTATGATGAAAAAATACCCCGACAGATGTTTTGATGTCGGCATTGCAGAACAACATGCCGTCACATTTTCTGCAGGATTGGCAACGGCAGGTTTTATTCCTTTCTGTAATATCTATTCCACTTTTTTGCAACGTGCCTACGACCAAGTTATACACGATGTAGCTCTACAAAATCTTCATGTGATATTTTGTATCGATAGGGCAGGTATTGTTGGAGAAGATGGTTCTACTCACCATGGAGCATTCGATTTGGCCTATTTGCGATGCATTCCCAACATGATTGTTTCAGCACCAATGAACGAATTGGAATTGAGGAATTTAATGTATACTGCCACTGAAACAAAAAGTCCGTTTGCAATTCGCTATCCCCGTGGGAATGGTGTACATGTAGCATGGAGAAACCAACCTTTTGAATTATTACCAGTCGGCAAAGGCATTGCCTTGAAAACAGGAGAAAAAACCGCCATTTTATGCTTAGGACACATTGCCAATCAAGTTTTAAAAGCCGATGAAATTTTGTCAGAAAAACATCACAACATTGGCATCTACAATATGCGATTTTTAAAACCAATTGATGAACAATTGCTAATGTCGGTATGCAATCACTACCAAAACATCATCACCATTGAAAACGGATGCGAAATAGGAGGTTTGGGAAGTGCGGTTGCTGAATTTATCACTTGTCACAACCTCAGCAATCATCTTGAAATAATGGGCATACCCGACAAATTTATTGAACAAGGAACCGTGGAAGAATTACACAAAATATGTCATATTTCCATTAACGACATTATAGATATGGTGGAAAAAATAGATAAATAAAGTTTAATTTCGTTGCTTTTTGAAATATTATCTGCAATGTACTAAATATTACTAAAAAAAATTGTACTTTTGTGCTATGGAAGAAATGATTTTGATATTAGATTTTGGATCACAAGTTACACAATTGATAGGCAGACGTTTACGCGAATTGAATGTTTACTGTGAAATACATCCTTACAACAAGGTGCCGGCAATCGACAAACATATCAAGGGTGTTATTTTGAGTGGCAGCCCCTCTTCAGTTCGTGACGAAAAGGCTCCTTATGTAGATTTATCCGATATAAAAGGCAAAAAACCTTTGTTAGGTATTTGTTACGGAGCCCAATTTATAGCACAACATTTTGGCGGAGAAGTCAATGGCTCTATTGCTCGTGAATATGGCCGAGCTATGCTGACAATAGAAGATAATCAATCATTATTATTCAAAAATGTAAGCAAAACAAGTCAAGTTTGGATGAGTCATGGTGATACCATTGCAAAATTACCACAAGGTGCTCACATTATTGCCTCTACAGACGATGTTGTTAATGCCGCTTACAAAATTGATGGAGAAGACACCTATGCAGTACAATTCCATCCGGAAGTTTTCCATACTAAAGAAGGTCCACAAATTTTAGCCAATTTTGCTTTAGAAATCTGTGGTTGCAAGGGAGACTGGACACCTGCATCATTCATTGAAAATACTATTGACAGTTTGCGTCAACAACTTCACGATGATAAAGTTATCCTTGGTCTTTCCGGTGGAGTTGATAGTACTGTAGCAGCAGTATTACTCAATAAAGCCATCGGCAAAAATCTTACTTGCATTTTCGTTGACAATGGTCTATTACGAAAAAATGAATTTGAAGATGTGCTTGAATCATATAAAGAAATGGGTTTGAATGTAATAGGCGTTCATTCAGGACCATTATTTTTGAAAAAACTGGAAGGTGTTACCGATCCTGAAGAAAAACGAAAAGCTATCGGCAATACTTTTATAGATGTTTTTGAAGCCGAATCCAAGAAAATTATAGGAGCTAAATGGTTGGCACAAGGCACCATTTATCCGGATGTAATTGAAAGTGTGAGTGTAAACGGACCAAGTTGCAAGATCAAATCTCACCACAATGTAGGCGGTTTGCCGGAAAAAATGAATCTAAAGATTGTAGAGCCACTTCGCACTTTGTTCAAAGACGAAGTTCGTCGTGTAGGTCGCTCTTTGGGTATCAAACGAGAATTAATTGGTCGTCATCCTTTCCCCGGTCCAAGTTTAGGAATTCGTATTTTAGGAGCTATCACCGAAGACAAACTTCGTATTTTGCGTGATGCTGACGACATTTTTATCAAAGGATTGAGAAACTGGAAATGTGAATTGCCAAGTGCCTCTTATCCTAATGAAATGGCTGACAACTTATATGATAGCATTTGGCAAGCAGGCACTATTTTACTGCCGGTAAAATCTGTCGGCGTAATGGGAGACGAACGCAGTTATGAATATACCATTGCCTTACGTGCTGTCATCTCCACAGATGGAATGACTGCCGATTGGGTACATCTCCCCTATGAATTTTTAGCCAATATCTCTAATGAGATTATCAATAAAGTAAAAGGTGTAAATAGAGTTGTTTATGATATCAGCTCCAAACCGCCTGCAACTATAGAATGGGAATAAAAATCAATCTGCTATGAAACGTAAACTTATATACTTGTTGTTATTGGTTGCCATCACAACCTCATCAATGGCCCAATCCGGAAAAACAACACAAACCCGTATTGAGAACAAACGATTGTTCTACGTACACGAAGTCGTGAAAGGACAAACACTATACGGACTCGGAAAATTGTATTCTGTACCGGTAGATACCATCATAAAATACAATCCCAACACCGAAAACGGACTTTCCATCGGACAAAAAGTAAATATTCCTTTTGGCAATCAATTAGTGGAAGTTTATACGACCAAAAGTGGCGATTCTTGGTATAGCATTGCTAAAAGTCACGGCATTACAGAAAGTGCTTTGTTAGCACTAAATCCTGACAAGGTTCAAACAACTATACTCAACATAGGCGACCTTATCATTGTTCCATATATTGCTAACGAAACAAGTGAAATTGCCACCTCCATCAGTGGCAAAAAAACTACTCCACCTACTAACAATAATAAAACTAATCATAACCAGAATATTGTTGTGGAAAAAAGCAATATTATTCATACTGTTGTTGCCGGAGAAACACTTTATAGTATTGCTCGTAAATATGACAAAACTATCAACGAACTACAAGCCGCTAATCCCGGTTTGACAGAAAATATTTCTATTGGCCAAAAAATTACCATTCCTGATGTGAAAGGAGTCTATTCTCCAAAAGAAACTTCTTACAATCAAGTTGTTGTAAGTGTTAATCGTGAAGAAAATCAAAAAATCCGGCTGGGAGAAATGAAGAACCAATATATTGTTTATATGTTTATTCCTCTTTATCTGCAAAGTTCTGAAATTGAAACTACTAATATAAAGACTTTAGAAGACTATAACCATATAAAACAATTTTCTTTCATCCAATTTTATGAAGCATTACTATTGGCTACAGAAGATATTTCCAATAAATATCCCAACATTAATATCAAATTGAAAGTGGAAGATGTCAACAATATTTCTGCAACCAAAATGAATCAACTTATCAACAATGGAGATTTGTTGGATGCCGATTTGATTATTGGACCTTTTTTCTCTAAAGAATTTTCCGTTTTGTGCCAATATGCTCAAAAACACAATATTTGTTTAGTCAACCCGTTTTCAATGACATTTGACGGTTGTGGCAGTTTTGTCTATAAAGCAACGGCTTCTTATAAAAATCAAGCCATCAAATTTGCAGAATATCTACTCAGCAAATATACAACCGGCAATATTATCATTGTAAATAATCAATCCAATAACGAACAAAACAAAATTGCTGAATATAAAGTCATTTTTAACAATATGCTAAGCAATTTCAGCATACGGGAAGTCAACATGCAATCATCAGGTATTGCAGGTATAAAAGCTGCCATCCGCCCTGACTGTGAAAACTTTGTATTCTCTTTCTTTGAAGGAGAAATCACCGTCACCAACTTTGTACAAACCATGTATGCCGGCAAATACCAAAATGTTACTTTTATTGTGCCGGAATCCTGGTTAAACTATGATAACATTGAAACCGAATATTTTATGGATTTCAAAACCCATTATATCAGTTCCTATTTTGTAGATTATAGCAATCAAAATGTTATCAATTTCTTAAATAAATTTAGACAAAAATATAGCATTGAACCAACATTGAAGCAATTTGCTTTCCAAGGTTATGATATTACCTACTATTTTTTGAGCAGTTTGTGTGAAAAAGGTACTACTTTTCAAGCATGCAATACTCCAAATGACTATTTGCTTTCTACAAAATTTGAATTTAAGCCACTTAATGCCAATACTTTAGAAAATTCTTTCGTAAATATCTTCAAAATCAAAGACTATCACTTTGTTGAAGCTACTAACGATATAGACGAAGAAGATACCAAAGTCAACAAAAAGAAACGATAGATGAATTTCAAGAAGTTTGCCTGCTTTGTTTGTCTATTCTATCTTATCTTGTCATCTTGCCACCGTCAAAACGACAATGAAGATAGAACTGTTTTTCGTTACAACGAATCCGCCGGCATTACTTCTTTAGATCCGGCTTTTGCCAAAGACCAAGCCAACATTTGGGCTTGCAATCAATTGTATAATAGTTTAGTACAATTAGACAGCCAACTCAACATTCTCCCTTGTCTGGCTACCTCTTGGACTATTTCTGAAAACGGAAAGGTATATCGTTTCATACTGGCTGACAGTGTCTATTTCCACAACACCGAATTCTACCAATTTCCCGACAACAAAAGAAAAATGGTAGCAGAAGATGTTGTTTATAGTTTCAACCGTATTGTAGATAAATCTGTTGCTTCCCCGGGAGCATGGGTTTTTAATATGGTAGAGCAAGACAAAAACGGCAAATATGCATTTATTGCATTGAACGATAGCACTATAGAAATACATTTAAAGGAAAATTTTCCACCTTTTCTGGGCTTGCTATCTATGCAATATTGTTCTGTTGTTCCGCACGAAGTGGTGGAGAAATATGGAAAAGATTTTCGTAAATACCCTGTAGGAACAGGTCCTTTCCAATTCAAAACTTGGGCAGAAGGCGTAAAATTGGTCATGCTGAAAAATCCTGACTACTTTGAAAAGGATGACAAAGGAGAACGACTGCCCTACTTAGATGCCGTTTCTGTTTCTTTTATTATTGACAAACAATCCGTATTTATGGAATTTGTAAAAGGGAATTTGGATTTTATGTCCGGTCTTGACGCCTCTTACAAAGACGAATTGCTCACACAAGACGGAGAACTAAATCCCCTCTACAAAAAACGAATCTACATGCTATCAATGCCTTATCTCAATACCGAATATTTAGGATTTTTGATGGACAAAAAAGATAAAAATAATCCATTGTTAATCAAAGAAATAAGGCAAGCTATCAACTATGGATTTGACAGAAAAAAAATGTTGCGTTTTCTAAGAAGCAACATAGGAGTTGCCGGTATTCATGGAATTATTCCTTATGGCATGCCACCTTATGATACAAATGCCGCCTACGGCTATGACTACAATCCTAAAAAAGCACTCGCACTTTTAGAAAAAGCTGGCTACCCTAATGGTAAAAATTTGCCTCCTATAAAATTGTATGTTACTGAAAATTATATGGATATCACACAATATATTGCTCATGAATTGGAACAGATTGGCATACATATTGAAATGAACAAGCTACAACCTGCCATTTTAAGACAATTTATCTCGCAATCGCAAATCCCATTTTTCCGTGGATCATGGATTGCCGATTATCCCGATGCTGAAAATTATCTTTCACTATTTTATTCTAAGAATTTCTGTCCCAACGGACCTAACTATACACACTATTCCAACCCGCATTTCGACAAACTTTATCAATTATCACAATCTTCTACCGATGAAGAAATGCGAATGAAATATTATCGTCAAATGGATAGTTTGATGATGAACGATGCTCCTGTAGTGATTTTGTACTACGACCGCGTACTTCGTTTTGTACAAAACAATGTGGAAGGAATGGAAAACAATAGCATGAATTTGCTGACACTCAAGCGTGTAAGAAAAAAACAACATCAACCATGAAAGAATACAAAAGAGTATTGACAATTGCCGGTAGTGATTCAGGTGGTGGTGCCGGCATCCAAGCAGACATCAAAACTATTTCTGCTTGTGGTTGTTATGCCATGTCCGCAATCACTTCTATCACTGTTCAAAACACCTTAGGAGTAATTGATGTGATGCCTGTTCCCGAACATATTGTGGCAGCACAAATAGATGCTGTTGTCGGGGATATTGGTGTTGACGCTGTTAAAATCGGCATGCTGAATTCTTCCAACATCATTTTGTCAATTCAAAAAACACTCAAAAAATATCAAATTAAAAATATTATCCTTGACCCTGTGATGGTTTCCACATCCGGACATCAACTTATAGAAGATAGTGCTATCAATACCTTGAAAAACCATCTTTTGTTAGATGCTCGAATCATCACTCCCAACATTCCGGAAGCTGAAGTTTTGTTGGGAAAATCTATTGAAAGTCAATCACAACTGCCAATGTTTGCCAAAGAACTTTCGCAAGGAAAAGTATCTGTTTTACTAAAAGCAGGACACCTCCATGACAATACTTTGATAGATATTTTTTACAATGCAGAAACGAACGAAACTATTGAATTGCCGTCTCCAAGAGTAAATTCCAACAATACACACGGCACCGGCTGCACGTTATCATCGGCAGTGGCATCGTTTATTGCTCGCGGATTTGCTCTCAACGAAGCGGTAAAAATGGCAAAAGATTATATCTCCGGTGCTATTCTTGCAGGTAGCGAATACTCTATCGGCAATGGCCATGGTCCTGTATGCCATTTCTATCAATGGTGGAAATAAGAATATAAAACAGTGTCAACAACTGCAACATTTTGGTCTAAATATCCGTTAACACGTGTGCTCATCGCATTCATTGTGGGTATTTTACTTGCCTTTTACAACCTTATTATTCCATTAAACCCTGTCATCTCTTTAATATGTATTTTGATAGGAATTTCTTTAAGTATTTTTCTGCAAAAAATTGAAAATATTCCCGGTTGGATTCCTGCTTTTGTATTAATAATCAGTATTTTATTAGCGGGAATTTTGTACACACAAATTTATATCAAACATCACGAAGTGGCTGACAACATTTGTTGCAACACCACACAAACTTTCACTGCCACTATTTGCGAAGCCCCTATTGAAAAAAGCAATAGCGTCAAACTTATTGTCAATATCAACGACATACAAGTTGACTCTGCATGGCAACCATCTAAAGGCAAAGCCTTACTCTACTTGGCAAAAGATTCCTTGGCTTTGCAAACAAAATATGGAGACAAACTATTAATTGCGGCTAAACTCAATACAATTGACGCACCTAAAAATCCTCATGAATTTAACTACCAAAGACATTTGAAAGTTAAAAACATCTATTTGCAATCCTATTGTAATTCAACCCAATGGACTACATTAGACACACATCAAGGCAACCCTATTATGGCATTTTCAATTGGTTTGAGAAACAAATTTTTGCAGATTTTCAAAGATGCCGACATGAGTATGCAAGAATACAGCATTATTGCTGCCATGCTATTAGGTTGCGACGATTATATTGACCCTGAACTTTCCAAAAGTTATTCCTCTGTGGGAGCAAGCCATATTTTGTGTGTTTCCGGTATGCATATCGGAATTATTTACATGATTCTCAATTTCTTATTGTCCTTTATGGACAAAAAACCTTCCACAAAAAAGTTAAAATCAATCATACTGCTTTTATTTATATGGCTCTACGCCTGTATGACAGGACTTTCACCCTCTGTCATGAGAGCTGCCACTATGTTTTCTTTTGTCGCATTTGCAGGACTGCTAAATAGAAAAAATAATATTTACAACAGCCTGCTAACTTCTATGACATTATTACTGATTATCAATCCTTTGAATATTTTTGCCGTAGGATTTCAATTTTCCTATCTGGCAGTGTTTGGTATTGTATGGCTCAACAAATTATTTTATAATCTCTATACTTGCAAAACAAAATTGGGCAATTATCTATGGAATATTATCTGCGTCTCGCTTACCGCACAAATTTCCATTGCACCGCTATCTGCTTTTTATTTTCATCAATTTCCCAATTATTTTTTGCTTACCAACGTGATTGTCATCACTTTAGCACCGTTTGTTATTGGTTTAGGCATTGCTGTATTAGCCTGCTCATTTTGGGCTCCGCTTTACAAACTTCTTGCCTACTGCCTCACCTTGCTCATCCGTTTGATGAACAATTTGGTGGTGGGTATTGACAATATCCCGTATTCATCTACTAAAGGCATTTGTTTTTCCCCTATCCAAACTATTCTTATCTATATTTTTATAGCAACTTTGTTTTGTGCTTTGCTCTATAAATACAAAGATTGCATATTTTTATCCCTCAGTACGCTAATTGTATTTCTGTCTTTAGAGTTTTACAATCAATTCAGAGTCAACCATCTAAACGAAATTGTTATATATAGTTCTCGTTCCACACCTATTATCGATCATTTTCAAGGCAGAAATTGCACTTGCTACTATAGCGATTGTAGTTGCATAAAAAATATTGACTTCAGCTGTCAAGGCAATCGTATTTATAATCGTTCAAAAAACATTGAAAGCTATGGAAATAGTCACTATATTGACTTTGGTGAAAAAAATTGCCTGATTATTGACCAACCCATCATACCTAATGATGAAAAAATTACCGTTAACTATTTGATTTTAAGTCAACAATTACAAAATATGGAAACTATCTGCCAAAGATTTTCATTTGATACGCTCATTATTGACGGCAGTTTTTCATATTATCAACGAGAAAAATTGCTTTCCTCTTGTGAACGGTTGAATATCAAATATATAGATTTATCCCAACAAGCCCTGATCTTACCTTTGGGAAAATCATAGAAAAAATGATACCTTTGCAAAATCGTTTAAAACATGTTTCTAAGATGAAAAGATATTTGCTTATATTTACCATTGTTTGTTGCTCATCTATTGTTTTTTCACAATCCCTCCTTTGGGAAATTACTTCAAAAAACAACAAAGTATCTTATCTTTATGGCACTATTCACATTCAAGATAAGAAAGTTTTTGCTTTTGACAGCACTGTTATCAATGCTCTTAATTCATGTGAAGCATTTGCGGCAGAATTGCTCTTGGACGAAATTACAACAGAAGCCTCTCAAGCCATATTTATGAAGAACAACACCATCAAAAATCTCACAACCAACGAACAATACCGCATCATTGACAGCACCTGCAAAGCCTCTGCAGGTCATGGAATCATGTTGTTAAACACCATGAAACCATTTTTTGTATTAAGCTACTTACAACAAACATCTATGCCAAAAGATGTTGAAACTGCTTTGGATGTCTATCTACTGCAATTGGCAAGAAAAAATAATCAAACTTGTTATGGCTTAGAAACTTTTGCTGACCAAATAAAAGCAATTGACAACATCAGTTTGGAAAATCAAATTGATATGCTCATGGAAAGTATTAAAGATACGTCTAACTCGTATGAGACTTTATTAGATGCCTATTTGAATTTTGATTTGAACAAATTATTAGACCTGTTACAAGATTCTAACGGGGCTTCCTTATCTTTAGACGACATGCTTGTAAACAATAGAAATACTACCATGGCAAAACAATTTGCCAAAATTGCAAAAAAACAAACACTTTTTTGTGCTGTTGGAGCAGGTCATCTGCCCGGAGACAAAGGAATAATCGCTCTTTTAAGGAAAAAAGGATTTACCGCAAAAGCCATTCCCTTTACATGGATAGAAAAATAACTATTCCATCAATTTTTTATACCGAACTTTTTTTGTTTCTTCTCCTAAACGCTTTTTGCGATTTTCTTCATATTCGGTGAAAGAACCTTCAAAGAAATATACTTGTGCATCACCTTCAAAGGCCAAAATATGCGTACAAATTCTATCTAAAAACCATCTATCGTGAGAGATAACAACCACACACCCGGCAAAATTTTCCAAAGCCTCCTCTAAGGCTCTTAATGTATTGATATCTATATCATTAGTAGGCTCATCCAATAACAAAACATTCGCCTCTGACTTTAATGTCATGGCCAAATGCAAACGATTTCTTTCTCCACCTGACAACACCCCTGTCTTTTTGCCTTGGTCTGATCCACTGAAATTAAATCTGGAAATATATGCCCTTGAATTGACAATTTTCCCTCCTAAAGTCATTTGCTCTGCTCCTCCGGAAATAGTCTCATAAATGGTTTTTTCCGGATCTATTTCCACGTGCTGTTGGTCAACATAAGCCAATTTAACAGTCTCTCCTACAATAAATTCTCCCGAATCGGGCTTATCTAAACCCATTATCAATCTAAACAAAGTTGTTTTGCCTACACCATTGGGACCAATAACTCCTACAATAGCATTAGGCGGCAGATTAAAATTCAAATCTTCATACAAGATTCTGTCACCAAAACACTTGCGAACATGCTTTGCTTCAATTACATTGTTCCCCAAACGAGGCCCATTGGGAATAAATATCTCTAAATTCTCTTCCCTTTCTTTTACATCTTCATTCAACAATTTATCATACGCATTCAACCTTGCTTTTGACTTGGCTTGACGTGCTTTGGGTGCCATTCTCACCCATTCCAATTCTCTTTCCAAAGTTTTTTGACGTTTCGACTCTTGCTTTTGTTCCATTTTTAAACGATTGGATTTTTGTTCCAACCAAGAAGAATAATTTCCTTGCCAAGGAATTCCTTCTCCACGATCCAATTCCAAAATCCAACCTGCCACATTATCCAAAAAATAACGGTCGTGCGTAACGGCAATAACCGTTCCCTTGTATTGTTGCAAATGCATTTCCAGCCACTGCACAGATTCAGCATCCAAATGGTTGGTCGGCTCATCCAATAACAATACATCCGGTTCTTGCAACAATAATCGGCACAAGGCTACCCTACGTCTTTCTCCTCCTGACAATGTCTTCACCGAAGCATCTGCATCAGGACAATTCAATGCATCCATAGCCCGACTGAGTTTTGCATCCAATTCCCATGCATCGTGTTGCTCTATCAACTCTGTCAATTCTCCTTGTCTTTCAATTAGTTGATTCATTTCGTCATCGGTCAATTCTTCTGCAAAACGATTGTTGACTTCCTCATATTCTTTCAAAATGGCAACCACCTCACTCACACCTTCCATCACAACTTCCTTTACCGTTTTGGAATTGTCCAATTGAGGTTCCTGCGGAAGATAACCCACCGAATATCCCGGAGAAAACACTACTTCACCTGAAAAAGACTTGTCAATTCCGGCAATAATCTTCAGCAAAGAAGATTTTCCTGCTCCATTCAATCCCAAAACACCTATCTTTGCTCCATAATAGAACGATAAATAGATATTTTTCAATACTTGTTTGCCGGGGTTGTATGTCTTACTGACATTTACCATTGAGAATATAATTTTTTTGTCGTCTGCCATAATGCTTATTTTATTTTGGCAAAAATACTTAAAATTTGCTATCAAATATTCATTTTTAAAAAATTTTTTAATTTTTCTCAAATAATTGTTGTACATTTGCTTGTTTAAAATATCATTATAATGAATAACAATGTAATTATTTCAGGAATACAACAAATAGGTGTTGGCGTTCCAAATGTTTATCCTGCAAGAGATTGGTATAGAAGATTTTTCGGATTTCGTGTAAAAATGTTTGATGAAAAAGCCATTGCAGATATTATGGCTCCGTATATGGGCGGGCAGGCTCGTTCCCGCCACGCAGTATTGGTGGTCAATTTGCAAGGTGGCGGTGGTTTTGAAGTATGGCAACATACCGGTCATGCTCCTAATTATCCGAAATTTAAAATTCTTCCGGGAGATTTAGGCATTTTTTGCTGCAAAATTAAAAGCAAAGATATAGAAAAAAGTTATCAAGCACTATCTAAATACGGGTTAGAGATGAGTCCTGTTTTTACTGATAAAAACGGCGAAAAGACTTTCCTGTTAAGAGATGCTTACAACAATATTTTCCAAATGGTAAAAGGTGACAATTGGTACATGGACAGAAACTTTCATTGCGGAGGCGTCTATGGAGCCATGATTGGCACACAAGATATGGAAAAATCTATCGACTTTTACAAAAATATTTTGGGTTACGATGTCATCGTCAGCGATGAAACCGGTAATTTTGAAGATTTTGCCTACCTAAATGCCCCGGGACAATTTCGAAGAGTTGTTCTTACCCATAGTCAACCCCGAACCGGCTCATTTTCAAAGATTTTTTCCGACTCTCAAATAGAATTAGTTCAATCTTTGGATAGAACCGACATTCACAAAATTTTTGAAGGAAGAATGTGGGGAGACGTGGGATTTATTCAAATCTGTTTTGATATCACCAATATGGATGCTATGGAAAAACGTTGCCAAGAATTTGGCTACCCATTCACCATTGATAGCAGAAAAAAGAGCGGAAAATTCGACATGGGAGAAGCTACCGGACATTTCGCCTACAATGAAGACCCCTCCGGCACTTTGATAGAATATGTTGAAACAGAGAAAATTCCTATTTTAAAGAAATTTAATATTTATCTAAATCTCAAAAAAAGAGATCGCAGTAAGCCTCTGCCGGATTGGATACTGCATTTATTAAAATTTATGGAAAAATAAATTATGACAGAATGGGCGGTTGTTACAGGAGGTAGTTCCGGCATTGGATATGCCTATGCACAACAAATAGCGAAAAAAGGTTACAATATCCTTTTGGTAAGCAACCAAGAAGAGGCTTGCCAAACTTGTGCAAAACAATTGCAAGACGACTACTCCGTTGACACAAAAATTTTAGTTTTAGATTTGGCAAGAGAACATGCGGCACAACAAGTTTTTGACTTCTGCCGACAGGAAAATCTTGTAGTAGAAGTCCTGATTAACAATGCCGGTATGTTCTTTTGGGACAATCTTACCCATGTTGATCCTCAAAAAGTGCTTGCTATCACACAATTGCATGTCACCACACCGACTATGCTGTGCAGACTGTTTGCCCAAGACATGCAAGAACGGCACAAAGGCTATATTCTCAATGCCACTTCCATTTGTGCATGGATGCCTTTTCCGACACTCGCCAACTATACCAGTACAAAATCTTACTTGCGAAAATTCAGTCTCTCACTTCACTACGAAATGAAAGATGTAGGAGTACATGTTACACATGTAGCCCCGGGAGCTGTTGACACCGGTTTATATGGTTTGAAGGACTCCGCACGTAAAAAATTGCTACGCTGGCATATTATGACGACTCCCGAACAAGTTGCAAAACGCGGTGTTAGTGGATTGTTGAAAGGCAGACGCTGTGTTATCCCCGGTGCTATCAACTTGGTATTTATCGGTCTGGTGAAAATAGTACCCTTAGGTTTTGTCAACTTATTGAAAAAGATATTTCTTATAAACAACAATAATAATTCATGAAAAAGAAAAAATTTTTCTATACAATTATAATAATTCCTATAATGCTTTCTTTTTGTGGATGCAAAAAGATATGGGGTAATTTTGTGGATTATATATTTAACACAAAAGAAATAGAACAAAAATATGGGGAACCACGAACCACATTTTATACCTGTCCTCTTTCTGACAGAGATCCACGGATTCCTATAATTAATCCCGTGGAAATGTATAAAGATGAAGAATTGGGATGGACTTTACGGACAAGTGGATTGAAAGTGGAGGATACTGTCATTGGGGATTGTCATCAAATAGACCTGATGTATGGAGACAGTTTGAATTTGTATCTTCATGCAGGAGAACTGCACTATTCTGTCAATAATCACAGTTTTTATCAGTCTGAGAAATGGTTTTTATTGCAAATTTATGAAAAAAAAATAATATTCAGTTTTTCAGAAAAAAGAAACTTTTTACAAAAAGTCGGGCAAGAAATAGTTGACAATATGGTATCTCCTGACACATATTATGAAATGTTTTACGAAGATGCAAATTCTTTACCATGGATTCCGAATATATACTGATGCAAACAATTTAGCGGCTTTAAACTAAAATCACCGAATTATACATCCCTAACTTTATATGGCACTCATCAAAAAAAATTATGCTATCTTTGCAAAAAATAATTTTTGAATAAAGTTGCATTTGTGACTTGAATATGACTTCTAAAAATTGTGTTATGAAAAAATTATCATTATTATTTGCATTTATATCAGGTGTTATTGTAAGTGCTCTTTGTTTTTTTTATCCGTTGGAATCAAAAAACGAAGAAGTGGTTTTAAATATGTTGACAACCAGCAATATGGAATTGTTGGAAAAACAAACGCTGCTTTATGAACAACTTGTTGAAAAAGACACCAATTCTTTCAGTGAAAGGTTGTTATTGTTAAACAAAATGAAAGACATTAGCCGTTATTGCAATTCCATTCTTGATTCCAAGAAATACAATTCTTTTTCCATTGACACTCTAAAAGCCATTATAAGTGACAGCCTGTATGATATTCATGCGGATAACTTTATCCGATGGGAACCTTTTTATGAAACAGCCGGACAAATGAAACTTTCCAAGCGTACACAAAAAGCAAACGAATATTATATTAATATGTGTCTTCACATTGCCTTGGAAAAATGTATGGAAAAATACAGGGAGTTTGCTTTAATGACGGATTGGGGAAAATGTATGGTGATTCCAACTTCGGATACGATAAAACAAGGGGATTACTATGAAGCAGAAGTATATTTTGCTATCAAAGATATTGGAAATACTTATACTCTGATTTTTCTTCCGGACACAAGCATCCAAATAAAGGATGTTTACAGGGAAAAAGCTATCACCCCGGGACAAAACACACGACAAGGGCTCATCCCTTTTTCCAATGCAGACGGTCGAATATTTTATTATCCGGTGGAATTTTCCTATTATGTAAAATAGTAATTTCTGCAAAAACTTGAACTATAAATAAATAAAACCGCCCTTTGGGCGGGTTTATTTTTTCTTCTTTCAACTTTTACTATTTTTGAATGCTTGAAAACAACGATGCTAATGTTGCAGCAGT
>JAEEGK010005304.1_pt1 | contig 31181 bp, 15 predicted proteins | sample 8958771 | NCBI WGS metagenome assembly JAEEGK01 (sample SAMN16246547, study PRJNA631951) | gut metagenome | biome: gut microbiome; feature: rumen; material: SC-attached | host: Bos | place: Iran: Karaj | collected 2018-10
CACTTACCAACCACTAATCCCTATCTTTAAATAATAAAATATATATTAAAAATATAAATATATTTCCTGCTAAAGTATATAATAAAAAAGAAGAAATAAATATAAACAATTGAATAAATAAAAGTATAAAATTTTCATATTTAATAAATAATAACAGAACATTTTCTCCATATTATTATTCAAATGAAATTGGAAAAAAAGAAGAAGAAGAAACAGTTAAAAGTGATATAGATTATCATTAAATAATTCATTAAGTGGAATATCATTAATAGAAACTCATAATGAAATATTAAATTCAATAAAATATACAAGTCAAAGTTTCGTAATATCAAAAGATGTTAGAAATATATTAGAAACAAAGAATATTTCAATTTCAAAAAGTCCAATGAGAATGAAAGGTGATTTTGAAGATTTTATTGATATTGATCCAAATTATAAATTTAAAAAAAATCAAAGAATTCAAATTACAAATGCTCAAGTTCCTATTACTCATATTTTAAATAACGAAGAAATATATGTTAAAAATGAAAAAGAAGCTACAAAATATATAATGGAAAAAATAGTTGAAAAAGGTGATAGAGATATATATTCATATAGAAATTATATGAATAATTGTAAAAATAAAAGTAAGAAAACTTTTTCTATTTCTTTTCCAATTAAACCTAATAATACAACTAAATTTGGTATTATTAATATTCTTGGTGAAAGAAATAAAAATGATTCAGATAAATTTGAATTGATTCATGAAGGAAAATATTTATTTAATTCTCATTCTGCAAAAAATATAAATTTAAATAAAAGTTTATCTCCAAATATAGGGAAAAATAGTAGAAATCAATATGAAGTTAAATCATTAAAATTTCTTATAAATTAAAGGAATTAAATAGTTCTAAATTTTATCATTCTTCTTCAAGAGATAAATATATTCAAGAAAAAAATGAAAGTTTAGAATTAAAAAATAAATCATATATATATTCTATACTTAAAAAATCTTTAGGTACAGAAAAACATAATTTTGTTTTCAAAAAAACTTTCTCTACTAGAACTTTCTCTCAATGTCCTAATTGTAAAAATGTATTGAATTTAAATAATAAATAATTGATATTTTTTTGATTGATTTATTTTGATTATTTAATAAATGTTATATATATAAAAATAAATATTTGATCATTTAACACACAGAAAAATAAATTAAAAAAAAGATTTTTTTAAATAATGATTATTTAATATTTTTTCCCAATCAATTTTTTATTTTTAAATCATAATTCAAATTTAAAAATTTTTTTTTGAACAAATATAATATTAATTAATATATTAGATAATTATTTTATCTAAAAAATTAAAAGATTATTCTTATATTTTTGGAAAATTTAAAAAAAAAGACATATAACAATTTAAAATCTGAGAAATAAAAATAGAATCAGTGTTAAATAACTTTTAAAATTTATTTAAAAGCAAATCAATCTTCTCATATAATAAGAAATGATTAAATACTTTTTTTCTCCTTTTTCATCAAAATAAGAAACAATACATAGATATAAAGGAGCAAAAATTATCCATTCCAAAATCAAAGACCAAAAACCAGAAAAAACCCAACTTCTTTGAGCAAAGAAATAAATATTACAAAATCCTATTGAATATATCCATATAAAAACCATAATAATTATAGTAATAATGCATATAATTAAATTCAAAAGATATTTTTCTTTTTGAAAATCATTAAATAAACGCTTTTTTACATCATATTTCATTTTATTAACTTTAATAAGTTCATTATTTTTCTTATAATCAGTTAATAATAAAAATTTAATTATAAAAATCAATACCATTGAAATTATAATTGAAGAAATAATTTTTCCAAATTCTTTTTTCATTGGATACCAAAAACTATTTCTATGTTTATCATATATTCTTTTTTCAATTGATTTTTCAGTATAAAGTAATTCATTAAAGAAAAATAAACTAGAAAAATTAAAGAAGAATAAATAAATTTTAAGTTGAATAGGACATAACAAAGATTCTTGAAATAAAGTAGTAATAGGATGGAAATACCATAAATTATTTATAAAATAATTCCTATTTATTTCATCTTCTCCTTTTTCTGAATTATTGTTTCCTTTCAATATTAATAGCACTGTCATTGATATAAGTATAACAAATATAATAAAAAAAACCCAAAAACCTAAATTTTTCCCAAATTTTTGAATTTTTCCTATACATTTAAAAGGAAGACCACTATTTTTATCTTTTAATTTAATTTTTGTAAAATCTTTCTCTGTTGAATAATAAAAAGGAGTATTTATATCACAAATATAATAATTTTTTAAAGAATCAATAGAATTTGATTCTTCACATGAGAAATATATATCCCCTTGATATAGAGAATATTTTTTATATTTAGTGGTTAAATCATATTTTAATTTATAATTCCTAAAACATTTATCAGTAAAAACTTGATCATCAGAATTATAAATATTAATTCCTTTACTCATATAATAAGAGTATAAATTATTATTTATTCCAAAAAATGACTTATAATCAACAGAATAAATTAAAGGTTCTTCTATAATTTTATTATTTTTATTATATAATGAAGAAATAATAACATTTGAAAGATTTCTTGAAGTAATTATACTCGAATTTAAAATTGTATGTAAAATTAAAGAAACATCTTGATTTTCAATTTTTAAATATGGACTTTTTAATTTTGTCATTTCTTCAACATAACCAGAATAATTTCCATATGTATAATTCCATATAAAATTAGTAAAAGCATAATTTACTGAAGACATTCTATTTAATTTAAAAATTGTTAATTTTTTATTGTTTATCATATTTTGATAAAATTGATGTATACTTAGAAGAGAAAGTTCTTTCTCATTTTCAAGTCTTCTACTATTTAATGCATATTTCTGATAAAATAATGTTAAACCAATGTATTCAGTTAGATTTGTTGAAGAATCAGTAATACTATAAATATTATTATTATAATATTCTATAATATTTATCGTTAAATTTTTAATTATATCTAAAATTGAATTTTTTTTTATTGGTTGATATTGATATAAAATAGAAATTTGTTTAATTCTTTCATTTAAATTTTCATCTTCAATTAATTCAATTATATTCATATCTTCATCTAAATTAGATATTATTTCATTAATTTGGTTTTCAATTGACGAAATCATGTTTTCAATTTCTTGAATATTGTTAATAGAAATATCACAATAATAGCCAATATATCCCTCACGACAATTTTCATAATCAACAATTTTTCTACATTTATTATCACCAGTATAATTAAAATGATATCCATTATCACAAACACATTTATTATCTCTTTCAATCATTCCTTCACTTAACATTGAACATTTAATACATTTACCATCATTATTCAATTCATAACCACTTGAACAAACACAAAATCCATCTCTAACAATCATTCCTTCAGATATATTTAAACATTTTGTACATTCTCCCCTTAAATTTGTATATCCTTCTTTTTCACAAATGCATTTTCCATCTTTTAATATTAATCCCTCATATAATTCACATTTATAACAGTTATTTTCATCATATGCATATAAATAGCCATAACCTGCTTCATTGCTACAATTATCTAAACAATAATTTTCTTCATCACTATATTCTACTTTAAGAGAACAAGATTTCACACATCTTTTTTCTTTAACTAAATAAAAATGATTCACTTCTGAACAATTATTAATACATGAATAATTTTTTGAATAATATTTACCTTCATTACATTCTTCACATTCATTTGAACTGGAATTATATATTTGATTATATTTATTACAAGATAATGAAGAAGGATTTACTTCAATTGTTATATTTGAATTTTTTTGTAATTCTGTTCCATCACCTTTTATAATTAAATAAGATACATTATAATTTTGTACTTTATTAATTTTAAAGGAACTTAAATCAATAATACAATTAAAATTTTTTGAATTTTTATGACAATTTGTAGATGACACTTTATCCATTGAAATTTCTTTTAATCTTTCTTGGGGAAAATCTTCTTCGAATTCTAAAACAATCATTTGGTCTCTTTGAGCAGACAAATTACCTGACAAACTTTTTAAATTAAAAGTTAAATCCACACATTTTCCTCCCTCTTCTTTTAAATCATTAACAGATAAATTAACACAACTTTGATAACATATATTTTTATATCCAAGCAATCCATCAGGACAAGTTATATAACAAATGCCATTAGATTTATATTGATATTCATTATAACTACAATTCTCTACACAGGTTTGACGTGATTGTGAAAATTTCAAATTTTGGCATCCAATACATTGTAAAGTAAATTTATCAAATATTTTAGGCTCTTCACAATATTTTCCTGTTATATAAATATTGTTGGTTCTATTTGATTTGAAATTCTCAAAATGAATAAAAAAATGGGTGTCTTCATATATTTTACTAGTAGATAAATCAAATGTTACATTTAATGTATAGTCACTGTCTGTTTTGTTATAAAAACTAATATCTGTAGAATTAAAAGTTTTTTGTGAATCACTAGATACTATTGAAATCATTGTTATAACTTTATCTTCATATGTACCAATAAACTTCATTAAAACAGAAATTTTTTGATTCAATGCAAAATATTGATGTTCTGTTATATCCTTTGAATAAAATTTATAAGTCTTTAATTCATACAAACTGTTATTACAAATATTTTTTGCATATAATTTATAAATATTAACAGGCTTATTTATTTTAATATTGAATATTTCAATTTTTTTTTCATATATAGATACGCTATTATCTTTAAGAACAAATTGATTTGTGTTATTTACTAATTCGATTTCCCCAAACACAAATTTTTGAATGTTTGTTTCAATGGAATTCAAAAAACCTATAGTATCGTTTTTTAATATGTTGCTGTCATCAAGGTCTAAAATTGTTTCACTCTCATTAACTTTAATTATTGAATGAAATTTTATATTATAATTGAAAGTATTTAAATTATTATTACAATTTATTGTTAAAGTATTATTTGTTTGTTGAGAAAGATTATTAGAAAACGGGATTTTTATTTTTAAAATATTATTAATTATATTATAATTATTATTATTTATTGTTTGTGTATTTAATATTATGGAATTAATATTGTCAATTTTTGAATTAAATGTAATTTCAAAATATTCATCATAATAAGCACATAAATCATTTGTTGATTCTTGTAATACTCTGTTAAATTTTAATTCTTCTTTAAACCTTCTAATAGATAGATTTTTCGTTAATATAATTGTTATTTGAAGTAATATCGGAAAATATAAAAAAATTAAAGACATTTTTTTATAAAATATATTGAATATATGAAAAAAAGACAAAAAATATATTTAATTATAAAAAAGGTTATTTATTATTTATTATTTAATATTTTTATATTAACGAAAAAACAAAAAAATTATTATTACATATTTTAATAATTTGAAATGATAGAGTCCTTATGAAATAATGCCTAAAAAATTAGGACAATAATAAAAATTAAAATTTAGGATAAAAAAAATTTCAATTTCATTTTCCGATAAAATTGAATTTTGAAGAGATATTTAAATAAAGAGAAATGGTTTCTAAAAGAATAAAAATAAAGTGAAAAAGAATGAATGTCTAAATTACATTTATGATAAATTTCAAACTTTAATTTTTATATTCTTTTTTTAAAAAATTAATAATCCTTTATTAATCTATTATTTAACTTTTTATTCTTTGAATATATTTAAATAAGTTATAATTCATAAATATATATATGAAATATATATTTTATAATAAATATGAGGAAGGAATTCCTTGTTGAATTAAATATTTTTTTATTCCATCTGAAATATCATTTTCTCTTATATCTAAATTAATAATATTAGATAAGAAATTTTGGAAATTTTTTTTAAAATATAATAATCCATCATCATTAAATTTATTTTTTGCTAAATTAATACTATCTAACATTTCAAATTTAGAAAAGTTATCATTTAATGCCTTCATTCCATCATTCCCAATTCTACAATTTTCAAAATCAAAAGATTTTAAAAAATAAAAAGTATCTCCTTCTTTACAAAAAACTTTAAAGGAAATATCACTTATTAAATTTCCTGATAAATTTAATTTTACTAATTTTATTTTTTCTTTCATTCCGTTAATTAAAGAAATAAAACCATTATTATTCATTTCTGTATAAGATAAATTTAATATTTTTAATTGTCTACATTTTCCTATATGAAAAGATAATGAATTTATTCCATTATCTTCTAAATTATTTATTGATAAATTTAATTCTCCTAAATTTTGAAAATAAATTAAATTATTTGAAAAAAGAGCCATTGATTTAAAAGTAAAATTATTAAAAGAAAAATCTAATATTTTTACTTTTGGCATTTTTGAAAATAAAAGAGATATTTCTTTAATGAAATTATCATCTACATCTGCTTTACTAACAATTAATTTTTTAATATCTTTATATTTTTCTATTTTTCTTTTTAAAAATTGTATATTTGGATTAGTAATAATTAAATTTTCTATTATTTTATTTTTTTCATTTAAATTTATATTTCTCTTAGAAAAAATATTTTTTAGTTTATCATTATCATTTTTTATTTTTTCTTCTTCATCGTCATTAAAATTTTCTTCTAAAACAAAAGCTCCTCCACAATGAGTATAATTCCAATTTTTATTTAATTTTTTTAGTTCATTAAGTAATTCAATTAAATTTTCAATATTTAATTTTGTCTGACATAAATTTAAATAATATAATTTATTTAATTTTTTAATTGCATTAATTAACTCTTTCAAACAATCTTCTCCAAGTAAATTTCCTCTAAAATTAATTTTATTGATTTTACTTCCGAAACCATTTAAAATTTTTTCTGAAAAATATTTTATTCCAATATTACTAATTTCACAATTCCAAAAATCAATATTTTCCAATTTAGAAATATATTCTAAAATATCACATATATAAATTAATCCATCATCACAAATAGAATTATCATATAAATCAATTATTTTTAAATTAGGTAATTCTTTTAATTCATTACATAATTCTTTTATTCCATTATCTCCAATAGAATTACCTTTTAAAATAAAAGCTTCTAAATGTTTACAAGGAATTTTCAAATGAATAATATTTTCATCTTCAAGAGAATTATAAGATAAATTTAAAACTTTTAAATGACTTAAATTTTTTAATCCTTTAGATAAAGTTTTAATACCATTTGAAGTTAAATTATTAGAAATAATAGATAAAGAAATTAATTGTCCAAAAGATTCCATAATATAATTTAAAGAATTTAAAGAAGAAACATTAATTTGTTCATCAAATAATTCAAATTCTCTTACATTTACACTATTTGCAACATTTCTTATATCTTTTACTTTTATTCTTTCTACTAAAGCTCCTAATTTACTTTCATCTGATAATACTTTTAAATTATCTTCTAATATTCCTAAATTTTTCTTATTTTCTCTTGTCATAAACTGAATTGATTTTGATAAAGAATCTGGAATAAAACTAAAAATTATTTTATTTTTTGTTATTTTCTCACATTTAAATACTGAATTTGGCAAAAATAATATTATATTATCTCTATAAGGAGAATAATTTGATAAATCATAATAATATGATTGATATGTTAAATATGTTCTTGCTTTATATTCTGATTTTGAAAATCTAAATTCTATTAATTGATATTCATTTTTATCATTATTAATTGAAGAATTAAATTTATTTGAACTTGTCATTAATAATCTATAATTAAAATAATAACTTCCTTCATTAAATTGATTATAATTACAATAATTTGAATTTGTATTATTTTTTTTTTTCAGATAATAAAAAGATTTATTGATTTCATTTTTATCATTTTCTTCATTTTTATTAATTGTATTTAAAACATATAATAAGCATAAATAAAAAGTAGTTAAAGAATAAGAATGAGAATCATTTTGTCCAATTGTAGATTGATATCCAATAATATCTTTTTGCAAATCTGTTTCTTCAAGAAACATTGCCAAAATTGTAGATTCAAAATTATTTTCATTTAATTGTTCAATATATTCTTTATAAACAGGTTTATCTTTAAAATCAAAAAGCAATAATTTTTTAACTGAATTAAAACTCACTTTTTCCTTATATATATCTTCAAAAATAGATTTAATATAATTTTGATATTGATTCAACAAAAATCTTTTTAATTTAATTGAACAAATCATATAACTTGATAATAAATTATACATAAAATTATTATTATTAATATTTTTAAAAGGAAAAATAGAATTAAAAACAATTGTACTTAAATTAGATACTAAAAAATATTGATAGGATCTATATTCTTCTCCAATTTTTCCAAAACACATATTTTCAAAAATAAATTTTCCTCTTTTAATAATATTAATTTTAGATAATTCTTCTTTAACTACTATTCCAATTCCATCCATAGAATCATTCTTTTTTTTAAATAATAAATGTCTTTTTTGAAAATAATTAAATACAATAAAAATTTTTTTAGTTTCATAAGGAAATTTATTGACATATGATTTTTCGATTAAAGTACTTTGTTCAAGAGAAAAAATTTCCCAAGGTATATTTTCTTTATTATTATCTGAATTATACCCATTCCATTCTGAATAAACTTTTAAAAAAAACCATCTACTATTTCCTAAATTAGGAGCTTCCTTGAAATCATCCTTTTTAATATTTAATATTAATTGGTTTGATTTATTATTATTAATAGATGATTCATCTTGTCCCATAATTATTTAATTTTTTTAAATATTATTAATTAATTTATATTTTTAAATTTAGAAATAAAATATATTTATTTGTTTTTTAAATAATGGATGAGACACAAACTAAAATTTTAATTATTATGAGACATGGAGAAAGAATTGATTGTGCTGAAGATTTAAAAATAAATGAAAAAAGAAAGTTAAATATATGTGACCCTGAATTAACTAAAAAAGGTATTTCACAAGCTCAAGATATCGGCTGTCAAATTGTTAAAAGATTAGAATTAAATTTATCTGAAATTAATTTATTTATTAGTCCTTTCACAAGAACAATTATGACGGCTTTAAATGTTGGAAAAGAAATATTAAAAAAACATAATTCTGTTAAAATTAATTATTATATCATAAAAGATTTATCTGAATTTTTAAGTAAAAAAATTTTTCATAAATCACCATTTAATGATTTATTATATTATAATCAAAATAAAGAAAATAAAAAAAATTTATATGAAGAATTAATAAAATCTCAAACAAAAAATAATTTTGAATTTATAGAATTATTTAATGATTCAATAAAAGCAAAGTACCCAGAAAATTTTAAGGAAAGTATAAAAAGATATAATAATATAATAGAAAAAATATTAACAAATGTAAAAAATATTTCATCAAATAATTCAATTAATATTATAGTTTCTCATGGATATGGAGTTCAAATAATGACAGAATATATTTTAGAGACAGATTGCATTAATGGAGAAGAAAGTTTAAAAAAAGAAATTTTTTATGTTGATTATTGTACTAGTTATTGTTTTAATATAATAAATAATAAATTAAAATATATAGGAGATATGAATCCAAGTGAATAAAAAATAAAATTTTTTACTTTTTAAATAAATTTATAAATATCTCACTAATAAATATATCGATATTAATTTATTTTAATTAAAAATGGATAAATATCATAAAAAAGAAAGTATAAAATATAAATATAAAGAAAGGAAATCTTTGTGAAAAATTATTCAAAAAAGTATTAATGAATGTTCTAAAGATAATGTTTGTTATATTGTAATTAAAATATATATTTTTTTTATTAAAAATATTATAAAGTTATAAAAATTAATCAGAAATTTTAGTTTATATATATATAATTAAAATTATATTCCTTTAATTTTTTATAAGTGAATATTTTTCCTTTTTATATTATGTTTATTTGAAATATTAAATTCAAAATTATTTTCTTTTTTCTTAATTATAGGAATATGTATATGAGAATAAGATATATCATTAAAGGAAATATCATTATTACTTACAAAACTAAAATCATTTACACTTTTATATTTAAATGATTTTTCCTTTTTTAAATTTATTAATCTTATTTCAAATTCCTTATTGAAAGGACTATTAGAAAAATTTCTTGTTTTTCTTTTGTTAACTGAATAAAAACCACATTCTTTATGAATTTGTTTTCTTAAATAATTATAATTATATTCATTTCTTCTTAAATTACATAAAAAAAGTTGTAATTTACCTTCTTTTTCATATTTATCAATATTTTCAGTTTTAATATATAAAGAGGGTTTTGTTGAATTATTTAAAGTTTTTATTTTTCTCATTGATGAAGTTGCAGTTGAATTTGGACTTAAATTTAAATGAGTTTTACTTTCTATTTTAGATAAATTTCTTGAATGAATATTTGGATATTTTTCACTTGACAAAAATTTTAAATTATTATTTAATGTTACTATTTCTGTTGTTTTATTCTTTTTTTTTCTTTCATTATTTCTTAATTTTCTTTTAAAGTTCTTCAATGATAATATTTTCTTATGTAAATTTGGTGTCTTTTTTAACTTATATATTAAATTATCTTCTGTATTAATTCCATTTACATTTTTAAATCTATTATATTCACATGAAAGAAATCTTTTTTCATTTCTTTTTTCAATATTTAAATAAGTTTTTATTTGATTTAAAAGAGTTTTTTTTCTTTCAAGAATTATTTTTTTAATTTCTGTAAAAGGAATATTTTTTCTTCTAAAAAAATCAATGAAATTTCCTATATCTATTCTATTTACTATTCCTTCATTAGAAATACATTTAATAGAATAAAATCTATATTTACATTCAAATGCTTCTTCCAATCCTATAATATCATTAATATTTATTGTTCTAAATTTTATATTCATTAATTTATTTGAATCCTTTATTTCTAATTCTTTCAAAAATAAATCATTGAGTTCAATAATATTATTTTCTTCATTTATTTTTTGATAAGGAATTAAACCATTCTCTTTTAAATTTTTTTGGAAAAAATTATTTATTTCATTTATGTGTATTTCATTTTTTTCATTTTTTTTTAACCAAGAGAAAAATTTTTTTGTATTTTTATTGAAATAATATTTTAATTTTTCAAAATTAGAATAATTCAATTGAATAGAACATTCAAAGACACCATTAATAATTAAATAAATATAATTACTTTCATCATTTTGTTTATATAAATAATCTCCTTTTTCTAAATTTATTTTTGTATTTAAAGAAAGATATTTTAAAATCATTTCTTTTTCAAAATTTTTAAAAACAATCAAATTCATTTTAATTTTCTCTAAAAAATCTATTAATTTCTTTTCTTCTATTACTTTTATAATTTGTTCATAATCTTTTTTTTTAATTGAAACTAAAATACAATTTGAACTGGCAATAATATTAGTATTTGATTTTTCATTATTTAAAAGAGCAATTTCACCAAAATCATTTCCACTTTCTTTTTCATCAAATAATATATTTTCTTCAATATAAAATTTTTTTAAATTATAACAATCAGGTAATTTTTCATAATCATAATTATTATTTTGTATATTGTGAATATTGTAAATTTGACAATTTTTTCTTTCAATTCTTTCCAAAGTTAATTTATCTTCTTTTAAATTATTTAAATATATTATAAAATCTTTTACCATCATTTCTTTATAAATAATATATGGTTTATAAAATTTAACTTTTCCAGAAAGTATAATATAAAATTTTTTATATTCAGTATCATATTTAATTATAGTTTCTCCTTCTTTAAAGATTTCTAAATTCATTACTGTTGAAAGAAGAAAAATTTTTTCTTCTTCGTTATTTTTTTTTAATTTAGTGAAATATTTATAATTTTCACTTATAAAATAAGAAAGTATTTTATAATCAAAATATTTATTTAAATTTTTTGGCTTTGATAATATTTCTATTATTGAATCAAAAGTTATATACTTATCAAATATACTTTCTTTTATTTTTATTATTAAAGGTGTTTTGATCAAGTTTCTTTTTAAATTGTTTTTTTCACTTGAAAATGTCCTTAATGTAACTCTTATAATATTTTGAATGAAATTTGTATATTTAACTAATCTCTTATATGAAAAATAATTTTTATTTTTTGAATAAAGACTTATTGAATTTTTCTTGTTTTGAAAGAAAAATTTTTGATTTTTTGAAAGATGAAATAATTCAGTTAATCTGGTTTTTAACATTAATTATTTTTTTAAATTTTCAATTAAATATTAATTATATTTTAAAAAACAATAGCATAAAATAATATTAATATCTTGAAAAAAAAATTAAAAAAAGAAAATAAAAAAATGGATTACCAAAGACGTTCCTTAAAAGCAGAACGTATATCTAACCCAGATGGAGAGACTCGTCGATCTCGTACATCAAAGAATTCTCGTCACTCTTCTGTTTCCCGTGATTCTACAGCATCAATATATGATAGTTCAAAATTTGGAATAGACATATATCAATTAGAAGGTTTAATGGAATTATACAAAGAAAGAGGAGAAGATTACCAAGATTTAATTCGTTTAGAAGAATATCAAGGAACCGGAGGAATAACTGCTAAATTAGAAACAAATGTTAGAGAAGGAATTAATTCAGATGGTAAAGATGATAGAATAAAAGGTTACGGAAGTAATCAAGTCTTCGAAGAGCCACCAGCTACTTTTTGTTCTTTTGTTTGTGAAGCTCTCGGTGATTTAATGATAGAAATCTTATGTGTTTCTGCAGTAGTTCAAATTGCTTTGGGAATGATTTTAGGACAAAACCCTAAAACTGATTGGATTGATGGTGCTAGTGTGATTATTGCTATTTTAGTAGTTACCATCATTAGTTCTGTTACTAATTATAAAAAAGAACTTAAATTCCATGAATTAAATGCTGTTCAAAAAGAAGGAACTGTGTATCAAGTTATTCGAGATGGAATCACTCTCAATATGTCAAGTGATGATTTAGTCGTTGGTGATTTAATTTTTATTAATTATGGAGATGTCATGCCAGCTGATATTTTATTAGTTGAAGGTAATGGAATTAAAATGGATGAAAGTTCTTTAACTGGAGAAAGTGATGCTATGAAAAAAGAAGAATTTTCTAAATGTTTAGCTCAGAAAAATAATGGTCAAAAAGCTTCTTCTCCTTTAATTTTAAGTGGAACTGATTGTATTGAAGGAAATGGTAAAGGAATTGTTATTGCTGTTGGGGCTCATTCTCAAAAAGGTAAAATTCAAAGAGATGTTGATAATGCTCAAGAAGATAATCAAACTCCTTTGGAAAAAAAATTAGATTCTATTGCTGAAAATATAGGAAAATTTGGAATGGCCGCTGCGTTTATTACAATGGCAGCTCTAGCAGTCAGATATATTTATAGTTTCTTCGTGGATGAAATTCCTCAATATAATATTAGTTTTATAGTTAATGATATTTATTCTAATTTACTTAATAATGCTGAATTTAATAATGATACTAGTCACATCCAATTAATCATTCAAAAGACATCTGAGGAAGAGCCAATTCCACCTCAAAAAAATATAGGTTTTAATGTGTTAAGAATTTTATTATTATGTGTTGCAATTATTGCAGTGGCAATTCCTGAAGGATTACCACTTGCAGTTACATTATCTTTAGCATTTTCAATCAAAAAATTAATGGATAGAAATAATTTAGTTAGAAAAATGCATGCTTGTGAAACAATGGGAGGTGCAAACTATATTTGCACGGATAAAACAGGGACTTTAACAAGAAATGAAATGAATGTTTATAAAATATTAAATGCTAATAAAGTTGTTCAATTAGCTGAAACTCAAGAAACTGAAGTTGGATTACATGCTGGTAAAGTAAAACAAAAAGCAATTAGAGAAGATAGTCATGATAATATAACAACCAATGATAATTATTGGAATATTTTGAAAGAAGCAATTTCATTAAATGTTGATTGTACCGTTACAAAATTAGAATTACCAAATGAAAACGGAGACACAGAAACATATGAAACTAAAAATAAAACAGATAAAGCTTTCATTGATTTCTTATATAGATTTAAAACTACTTTATTTGAAACAAGAGAAATATTATCTGAGTCGGAATTAGTAAAACAATTCCCATTTGATTCAAAAAGAAAAAGAATGACAACATTAGTGAAAAAATCAGATAAATATTTATTATTCACGAAAGGAGGAGCAGAAAATGCAATATTATACTGTTCACAATATTTAAATCCAGAAAATGGAGAAATAGAAAAATTGACAGAAGAAAAGAAAACATTTTTACAAAACACAATAGAAGAATTTAATAAAAACCAATTGCGTTCATTATATATTTGTTACAAGGAAATAACAGAAGAAGAATTCAACAATCCAGAAAATGTGGATGAAAATTCATTGTTAATAGATCAAAAAGACTTAATATTTATAGGAGTATTTGGAATAAGAGATTCACTTCGTGATGGAGTGATAGAAGCAGTAGATCAATGTAGATTAGCAAATGTGAAAGTAATAATGGTAACCGGAGATAATATAGTAACAGCAACATCAATAGCACATGGATGTCACATACTTCCAGAATCTTTAGATATAAATAATTTAGGTCCCAAGGAAATTGAGCAAAATCCAGGAGAAATGAATGATCCTTTATTAAAATTGTCACATATGAATAATCTTTTAGAATATATGCCAATGGCAATGACAGGTAATTCATTTTATGAAATAATTGGTGGATTAAAATGTGATACTTGTAAAAAAGAAAGTAATAAATGTCGTTGTCCTAAAACAGAAGCAGAAGCTGAAGATAGAGCAAAAAGGAGAAAAAAACCAAAAGAAGAAATTAAAAAGGATGTAATTACAAATATGGATAATTTCAGAAAATTAACTGCAAATTTGAGAGTTCTTGCAAGATCACAACCTATTCATAAATATGCTTTAGTTCTTGGATTAAAGGCTATGAATAAAGTCGTCGGTGTCACTGGAGATGGAACTAATGATGCTCCTGCTTTAAGTAAAAGTGATGTTGGTTTTGCTATGTTTGCTGGGACTGATATTGCTAAAGAAGCTTCTGATATTATTATTTTGGATAATAATTTTTCTTCTATTGTTGTTGCTATTCTCTATGGAAGAAATATTTATGATAATATTAGAAAATTCTTACAATTTCAATTAAGTGTTAATTTCTGTGCTTGTACTTTAGTTTTTATTTGTGCATGTATTGCAAATGAATCTCCTTTAACTACTATTCAAATGCTTTGGGTAAATTTAATAATGGATTCTTTAGGAAGTTTAGCTTTAGCTACTGAACCACCATACAATGAATTATTAAATAGAGAACCAACAAATAAAAATGAAAGTATAATTAATGGAAGAATGTGGAAACATATTATGATACAATCTATCTTCCAATTAGCTCTTTTATTATTAATGTATTTATTAGGTCCTAAATATATCCCTGATTATCCATTTAATATAGGTGATATGAAAGATGTTTATGAAGAAGATATCATTAGTCAATGTTATAAATATTTGCCAAATCGTATGAATAAAACAAAAGAAAATGAGATTCATCATATTATTTATGGTCCAAGAGCTTATTGGGAAAGTGGAATAAAAATATATCCTAGAAATAATGATACAAAGTGTGATTTTCAATATAGAAACCTAGAATTATATTTTTCAGAATATGCTAAAACTTATGGTTCAACCCGTCATTTAACAATGATATTTAATGTCTTTGTTTTATATACATTATTTAACCAATTAAATTGTAGAGTAATAGATGATAGTTTCAATATATTTAAAAGAATAGGAAACAGTGCTCTTTTCCCATTAATAACATTAGCTGAATTAGCAGGACAAATTTTAATAGTTCAATTTGGAGGTTCTTTTGTAAATTGTGCTAAACAAGGTTTATCATTAGAACAATGGGGAATTTGCGTTGTTCTAAGCTTAACAACTTATCCTGTTAGTTTTATTGCTAAATTAATTCCCATTCAAAATTGTATTGATCCATTATTAAATAGAGGAAGAATGGACCCTTCTGTTAAAGAAATTAATGATAAAGCTGCTCAAGATATGCTTGGAAAAAAATCTGTCAATCCTCTTATTGTCAGAGATACTGATGTTAATATACCTAATAATACTGAAGGAAGAGCCAGTGAGTTAGAAGAAAAATTAATCAGAGCTCAAAAATAATTTCAATTCTTGTATAATATTAGTTCATAATTTTATCCTCATTGGTTTTTAAAATTTTTATTATATTGAAATTTTATTTAAATATAATTTAATTTATGTATTTCAGTAAGATTAATGTTCTTATTATTATTCTAGAATTAATCAATTATGATATAATTTTTATATCAATATTTTCAATTCTTTCTTTTACTAATTTCATTTGTTCCTTAGAAAAAAAATATCATTAAAAATAAGTTGAGTCGATGTTCTCCTATGAAGCTTAAAAGGTTTACTCTTATTATTATTATTATTTTTATTAATTAATTTTGTTTTATTCACCTTTTTCACTAATGTTAAAAGCTTTGATTTATCAATTATTGGTTTTACAGATGAAGTCATTGATGATTCTTTTGAGCTTAAAATTTATAAAAGTGTTTTTAATAAAAGAAAAATAAAAAAATAATTACTTGAATATATTAAACGGTATGATGAAAGATATATATATATATAAATCAAAGAACAACATAAAAATAAAAAAACTTTAAATCAAATAAGAGTAATATACAAAAAATAAAAAAATGAATAAAAATTAAATTAATAACCTTTAATTAAACTCCCAAGGAGTAAGATTATATTTATTGACAATAGTTTCACAAGCTCCTTCTTTTAAAAGTAAATCAGCGATATTAAATCTTTTAGAATTAATAGCATAATGTAAAGCAGTATTTAAGTCAAAATTTTGAGCATCTAAATTAGCACCTTTCTGAATTAGAAATTGAATAAATTCTTCAAAACCACATTGAGTGGCATAAATTAAGAAAGTATCATTATTTTCATTTCTTGATTCTAAAGAAACCTGATATCTTTCTAAAATTTCTTTAAATTCTCTAAAATTATTTTCTCTAATTAAAAAAAATAATATTTCTTCAATTGTTTTTAATTGCTTTTTTAAATCAATTTTAATTTCTTCTGTTCTGAATATTAAATGTTCTTTTGACATATCTCTTGTTTTTGTCATTTCTTTTTGCTCATCTTCTATATGAAATTTTATGTTTTGAATTTTAGCTGTTGGAGTTAATTTTAAACTTTTAATATATGAATTTCGCCTTTCATATGTTATTTTTTCTCCTTCTCTTTCTCTTATTAAATTTTTATTTCTTCTATTTAATAGTGAACATGTTGTTTTTATATTATTAAATATTGAAAATTTTTTTGTATTTGCTCTAATAAATTTCATCTTTTTTCCTTTTTTAATCAGTTTTTTTAAATTATTTTTATCTGTTAATAATCTTTTTATTTCATTTTCTTTTTTAATTTCATCTTTGTTTTGAATTATTACATCATGAATAATAAATTTTTCAGTTATAAAAGAAAGATTAACATGACGAATATTTAATGTATTTTTTTTTTTTAAAAATTCATTTCTATTAATACAATATCTTCCAATCATATTATCTTCGTCAAAAACAAAAGAAATTATCATATGATATGTAAAATCTTCTAAATCATTTAATAAAAATTTATTAATTGATGAATGAATTATTGCTATTTTATTTGCATCTGGATATCTTATTTTTTTTATTAAATATTTTTCTACTCTTTTCAATAATTTATTTTCTTTAAATAAACTTTTATAATAATTATTTAATATTTCTCTTTTATTTGGAAATTTTTTTTTTTTTATTTTTTCATTTAATATTTTTTTTACTTTATTTTGAAAAAAGTTTATAAAACTATTTTTATAATCTTTCTTATAATTAATAAATTGATATGATTGATTATCAATTTTAAATTTTTTTAAAAATTTCTTTTTTAATTCTTTATTAATTTCATTTATTTGATTTTCAGTTTCAAAACTTTCATTTTCAACATTATTATAAGTATCATCGATATTTAATTCAGAACTTTTTTTAGGAATATAACTTTTATTTAAAAAATCATTATTAATAATACTACTTAATTCTTTATCCATAGAATCAATAGTAATTTTTTTTTTAAGAGCAAATTTATAATTTGTAGTTTTAGTTCTATTAAAACTTTTAATTTCATTTTTATAAGATAATTCTTCAATATAATCATCATTTAAATTTAAATGATTACTTCTTTTAAATTTTTTTAAATTAATAATATTATTTGAACTATGTTTAGAATGAGTTGTATTATGACAAGAAGTAGAAGAATTAACATATGAAGATAATAAATAAATTTTCGGAGAAGTTTTTACTGAAGTATTATAAATATTTATTATTGTATTATTTGAATTTCTAATTATACTTTTATTATTAAAAAAACTTAAATCATTTGATTTATTTATTATTGATTTTCTTAAACTTTTATTAAATGGAAATAATGAATAATTATTTTTTTCTAATTTACTGTTTATTAATTTCTTTTCATTATTTGATGAATTATATCCACTATAATCTAATGTTTTATTTAAATTTCTTAAAGAAATATCACTCAATGTTTTCACTTTTTTTTTTATTTTTTCTATTTCTGGTTCTCTGTGAGATAAAGGAAAATTATATGAATTTCTTTTCATTTTTTTTTTCCTTTTTTTATTGAAATGTCTCTTTAAAAAATTTTGTAAACTTGGTAATTTTAAATCAATTAATTTACTTTTTGATAAAGACAAATTTTCTTTTATTTTTTCTTTTGTAATTTTATTTTTCACATTATTTTTTTTTGAATTTTCTTTGTCCATTTATAATTAGAGAAATAATAATAAAAATAAAATATTTTAAAATAATAAAATAAATAAAAATAAAATTTAATATTCATCATTAATTTTTTTATTATTTTTCATTTTCTAAATTAACTGCATTTTCACCTATATTTATTCAATATTCAACTCTATCTAAATTATATTTTAACTTATTCTATATATAAATTTTTTTTATTTTTTTTTTGAATATATTTTTTAAAAATAAAATGTCTTTAGGCTCTCATAATAAAGATGCTTTTAGTAAAGATGGTAATTTAATTGAAGAAGAAGAAAATAAAGATAATATAGATAAAAATGAAGAATCAAATGAGCCAATAGAATTATATCAATATATTAATGAAATATTAGATAATATGGGATTTACAAAATATCATTTTTTCCTTTTTTTAACAAGTGCTTTTTTTCTTTTTTGTTCTGGAATGCAAGAAATAATTCATGTAATATTATTATCAATAATAAATGATACATTAAATTTAACATTTTATCATTTAGCTTTAATGAATTCAATAGAATATTTAGGTTATACAATAGCAACAATAATAGTAAATATAATAACAAATTATTTATCTAGAAAAAGAGCAATTCAAATAACTGTAATTTCAAGTTTAATTTTTACAGGACTATCTTTAACAACATATAATTTTTATTTTGCAGCATTTAATAGATTATTTTTAGGTTTTTGTTTTGGAATTTTAGATATTTTAATATATTTAAATTTATTTGAAAGTGCTCCTACTGAAATTCGAGGATATATTTCTTCTTTAATTCAATTATTTTTCCCTCTTGGAGCTTTTGTTTTAAGTGTTATTTGTTATTTCCAATTAATAGAAGGAGACCATAAAATTAATTATAAATTCTTATTATTAATTCCATTTATTATTACAAGTGTCTTAGTTATTTTATTAGTTATTTTCGTTGAAGAAAGTCCCAGAAATTTATTCGGTAAAAATGACTTTATGGAAGGAGTAGAAGCAATGAAGAAAATATCAAAATTTAATAAAGATGATGATTTCATAGATGATAAATTTAATTTTAATGAAAACAAAGAAAATAATCCACATACAATAGAATTAGAAGATATGAGAAAAAAGCAAAGTGAAGACAATAATAATATATCAATAAAAATCAAAGATAAAATAAAAAGAAAAGAAGATAAATTTAACACAATAATTCATTCAAATAAAAAAAAATTAAATATAGAAAATATAGAAGAATATTTTAAAAATAGTAAACATTCCAAAAATTCATATAGTGAATCATTTAAAGATTCAATATCATTAATATTAAATAAAACATATATATATTACACAATAATATTTTGGTTAATAGCATCACTAGCAGGATTTGTATTTAATGGAATTTTTTTCATGCTTCCAGCAACAGCACCAAAAATAAATAAACAAACTTTTTTTGATTTAGTATTATTTGAAGGAATGGAAATTCCATCAAATTTTATAGCAAGTTTATTGATTGAAAGTACAATTGGAAGAATAAATATTTTAAGAATTGGTTTTGGGGTTACTTTCCTAATAAGTTTAATTATTATTTGGGTTGGAGAGTCTATTTTAATTTTCAGTTGCTTACTTAAATTTTTTTTAACTATGCCAAGTATTGTTTTAATTGTTTATTGTTGTGAAATTTATGATAGTAATGTTAGAACTATGGGAATTAGTTCTCTTAATTTTTGGAAAAAAATTGCTTCTTTATTTTCTCCTTTTTTTATGAGCTATTTAACTATTCATTATGGAGAGTTTAGTACTAATTTTATCTATGCTCCTTTTTTATGCTTTTGTACTATTGCTACTATTTTCCTTAAAACTGAAAGTAAAGGAATTCCACTTGATGAAATTGTTAAAATTAATTATATGTAATTTATTCAAATTTTTTTAATAAAAGAATTTATTTAATAAAGTATTGAAATTAATATTTAAAAATGATATAATTAAAAATAATATATTAAAATATAAATTAATAACAAAAAATATTTTATTTATAATATTTTTAAATTTTAAAAATTTAATACTTTAAAAATTTCTTCGTTTCATTTTTCATTCTAGAAATATTAGAACTTCTAAACAACAAAAAACACTTATGATTATTATCAAAAACTCCTCTTTGAGAATTACTTTTTTTTTTAACTAATTTTAAATTAGGAATATTTCTTTTATTTTTATTTAAAAAATTATTAATTTTGATTGCATTATTTTTATAACTATAATTTCCAAAATTATTTCGAGTATTATTTCTATAATTAAAATAATCAAAATTTAAAAAAGAAGAATTATTAGAAGGAGAATGAACAATACTAGAACAACGAGATACTGTAGATGAATTTAGATTTGAAGGTTTTTTACTTTTTGATATTATTAAATTATTTGTACTTCTTACATTTTTATTTATACCGTTATACTCACTATTTAGACTTAATCCATTTAAAAAATTACTAAAATCTTCATTCTCTTTTTCTTTATTTTTATTATTTTTTATATAATAATAACTATTACTCTTTCTCCTTGATTTACTATTATTTTTTTCATTACTGTTATTTCGAGAAGATAATATTTTTCTCGGGGAATTATTTCCTTGAATTGTTGTTTTATTATTTAATAATTGTTTTTTCATATTTTTTGTTTTTGATGTATTTGTTGATATTGGTTCATTAATAAAAAAATTATTCTTTTCTTTTTTCTTTAAGTTCAATTTCGGAATTGAAATTTTAAAACTTTGCATATTTTTATAATCTTTATTAAAATATCTAAATAAACCAAATAAAATTCCGAAACAAATATTTTCATCTTTATTAATAATATCATTAATGGAATTAGTATAATTTTTCAAATAATCAAGCAATTTATAATTAGTAAAAACATAATCAAAAAATTTTTTTAAATTTATTTTACATTGAGAAGGAGTAAAAGGTTCTCTAATGATTCCTTTAATTACAAGATTAGAATTAGAACTACTACATCTATTAATAATATCATTAAATAAAGTTCCATTATGGCAAAGATAAATAATTGCTAAATCACTTGAATTTAAATTATTTATTATTTTTAATGAACTTAACCATAATTTTATTGAATTTTTTGCACTTTCTGATAATTTACTTATTTGCTTTTTATCACAAGAAAATGATTTTATTGGTTTTGGTTGAAATATATTTTCATTTTTTAATTTTATATTTTTATTTATTTTCGGAATATATTTTATTATATTTTCTTTATTTAAACTTATTTGAATTATTGCATTTGTTGGTCTTATAAAATTATATATTGGAATTTTATATTGTAATATTTTATTTGGACTTTTATTCATTATTCCAAAAGTTAAAGAAATTTCATTTTTTAATAATTTTTCTTCTTTTATATTTTCTACTTTTTTTTTATTTAAAGAAAAACTATTATTATTACTTGAATTATTCTTATTTGATATTTCATCCATTGTTATATTTTTACTATTATAATTTACTGGAGATATTGAAAGAGTTATACTATGAGAAGGAGAAAGACTTGAAAAATTTATTTTTGATTGTTTTGAACTTTTTTGAGTTCTTAATGAATTAATTATATTATTATATAATATATTGTCATTTGAATTATATGAATGATGATTTATTTTCTTTTTTTCACATGAATCTTTTATTAATGTCATTATTTTATTTTTTTTATATTTATATTCTAAGATTTCTTCTTCATTTTTATTATTTATAGTATTGTTATTAGTATTATATTGAGGTGTTAAAATTATATTATTTTCATTATTACTAATCACACCTTCGGATATTAAATTAATATTTAAATTGGAAATATTTTGATGAACATTATTTGGATTTGTGGTATTATTTGAATTAGAAACAATCGATAAATTTTCTTTTTGAAAATTAATTTGAGGAATTTGATTAATTTCATTTTCAGATGATTCTTTAATTACTTCAATATTATTTAAGTTATTAGTATTAATATGATTTAAATTATCAATATTTCCTTCAGTAACACAAACACCAAATTTATCATAAATTTCTTTTAATAATTCTAAGAAAGAAATAAGTAATTTTTTATTAATAAAAATATGAGAAATTCTATTATAAAAAAATAAAATTTTTTGTTTTAAATTATAATCATAATAATCACCTTTATTTAATTCAATTAATGAAGAAATAACTAAATTAACTTTTTCATATTTAGTTAATCTTTTATCAGGATTAAATTCACCCATTCCAAAATAATTTAAAAAATTAGATAAAATTTCAATAAAAACTATTCCATTTTCAATTATGTCATTATCAGTTAATTTATTAATTAAAAGGCAATGAGGTTGTTTTATTGTGTTTATCCAATTAATTAAAATTTGTTCTTTGTTCAGAAAAGGAATTTCTTTTATATTATTGTTAGAAGAATTGTTTGATTGAGATAATAAATAATTTTCATTTTCTTCTTCAGTTCTAATAAAAGACATTTAACAATTTTTTCAAATATTTAATTTTAAATTTTTTAATAATTAAAAAATATTTAAATATATTTTATTCTTTACTATTTGATTTTAATTCAGATAATTCAACAGGATCATTCTGTTTAATATATCCTTTCCTTATAATCGTAATACATTTTGAATAAATTAAATATGTACATATTGCAAGAAAAAAGATAAATAATATTATAATAATAATAATAGTGGCAATAAAATAAGAATAAGAACCTAAATAATAATTATCATAAAAATCATTTTTTTCATTTTTTGAATAAACACTACCAACTTCACTTATATTTTTAGTTTCATAAAAAAATATATAACTTTTATCAATTGAAACTGCTTCAATTATTAAGAAACCAGAATTAATATCTATTCCACTAATTGTATAATTAATCCATTTGATTCCACTTATGTTAAAAGAAGAAATTGGATTTATTGGTCTTAATATTAAAGAACATTTATTTATTTCATTTTCCATTATATATATATTATATGTATAATTTATATATTCACTTACTGAATGAAATTCGATTTTAATTTCATTTTTTGTTCTTTTTAATATTGATATTAAATTTTTGGGCTCATTTATATATTCTATTTCTTTTTTATAATAATACCATATTAAAAAATTTTCTATTTGTTTTTTATTTTCTATTTCCAATATTATATCTTGATATGAATTTATATAAAATTTAATAAAAGGATTTGAAGTGAATAAAGAAGATAATAATTTACCATCATTATTATAAAAAGTATAATTATTATCTGTTAAATTTTTATTACAAGGAAAAATTTGAAAGTAAATATAAGGTTTATTTAAATTTTTAATCCTAGGGAAAGTATAAATTAATTTTTGAGTTGAATTTTCAATATAATTGATTTTTTGAACAGGTAAAATTGTATAATTATTATTATCAACAACTGAAGAATAATTTTTGTAAGAAAAATAAAAAGGAACATTAAAATAACTTGATATTCTAATTAATAGATAAATAGGACAATTTTCTTGTGAATAATAATATGGATTAGTAATATTAATTGTAAAATTATAATCCTTAGATATTAATTCAGTTCTCTTTTCTTTTGGTAACATTGGAAAAAAAAAAATATTAGATTTATAATATTCATAATTTACTTTGAAAATATAATTATATTGTGTAGATATATTCAATTCCAAATTATTAATTGAATTTGGAATTTTTGAAATATTAATATAAAAATTCTTCATATCATTTGGAAATAAAGTTTTTTTATAATAAAGAGTAAGATCCAAATAATTTAAAAAGTTATTAGTATGAAAAGATATTAAAGTTTTTTGACTTCCATAAATATAAAAAAAAATGTGTGGTTTTAAATCAAGAATTAAAACTTGATTATCTTTTGAAAGAGTATAATTATTATCAGATACAATTAAATTAACATAATTAGAATCATTTACAGATTTTGGATAAAAAATAATTTTAGTTGAAAGAATATTTGAAGAATGTACTTGTAATTCTAATTGATTTTGTTTAGAAAAATCAAATAAATTATAAAAATATTCATCTCCTTTAATTTTTAAAAAAGTAATATTCATTGATTCAATTAATCGAAAATTAAATAAAGAAGGAATATTACATTCAATTTTAAAAACCATAAATTCATTATTAAATTCAGTGTAATTAGAATTAATATTTGAAAAATCAATATAATTAAAAGCATAATTATCACCAAATTTATTAGAATAATAAATTTTATAATCACCATAAAAATAATCAGTTATTAAATAAACATTTTTAAGACTATTAAATCCTCCAAATAAATAAATTTCATTATCAACACAATTAGAAATATTAATTGGAATAATTAAATTATTTAAACTTGAAAAATCATATTCTGAAAAACCAAAATTTTTATTTGATAAAAGATATGAAAATGTTATTTTTTTATCATTTGATAATAATCTTATAATTATTGTTGAATTATATATTATACATTCTTTATTTGAAATATAAGAATATTGATTAAATTTTCTTGAAAAAATTAAATTTGATATCCCATAAAATACTTTTATTACATTATTTTTTGAAAAAAAAAATATATTTGTTATATTTTGATTAAATAGAAAATAATATAATTCATTTTCATTTTCAATTTCTTCATATTTAAAATTTGGATAATTCTCTTTATATTCTATAATTAAATTTTTTATGGGTATTTTTATTTGAATATTATTTGATAAGGAATAATTACTTAAAATAGTAATTTTAATGAATAAATATTCACATTTATTTTGAATAAATTGTTTTTTATTTTGAAAAAAATCTTCATATAAAATTTTATTATTAGATAAAAATTCATGTTTTAAAAAATGTTCATTTTCTTCAATATTATTTGGAATAAAATCTTCCTCATTACATTTAACATAATATTTAAAATAAAATTTAGATGTTGAAAAAATGTTAATAGGAATAAAAATTTCATTTTTTTGAACTTTATATTTAAAATAATATGATTCATTTTCTTTTATTTCAATATTTTTTATTTTATCTCTTTCTAATTCTATTAATTCTTGTTCAAAAGAAAAACAAAAGAAAAAAAATACAATTAATATTTTCATAATACCAATAAATAAATTGATTAAGAAATAAAAAATAAATAATAATAATTTTGATTTAAATGTTTTTTTATTATTTTTTCCTAGTTGAAAATTAATATTTCTAAATTACAATAAAATATTATAATATAATTTTTTCATATCATAATATTTTAAATTTCTTAAAGAAAAATTTATCTTAAAATAAAAATAATCTATAATAAAAAATTTAAAAAATAAATATACAAAAAATTAATATTTAAAAATTAATTAATCAGAACTTCTAGGAATACAACATAAAAATAATCCACTTTTTTTTTTCTTATTCTCATCTTTTTTTTTCTTTAACATTCCAGGAGGAGCTTTCGTACTTTGAGTTCTTAATTTTTTAGATTTAGATTTACTTTTTTTATTCTCTTCTTCTGAATTATTATTTGATTTCACTTCTTGAATTTCTTTTATACTCTTTTCAGTATCTTTTTTATCTATTATTATATTTTCTTTATTTGATTTTTCTTTATCATTATTTATTATTAATTTCTGTGCGTTTGAAAAATTCTGATTAACAGTTTTAATAGTAATATTATTTACTGTAATATTCCCTTTATTTTTATTATCTTCTTTATTATTATTTAAAGTTAAAATATTTTCATTATAATTTTCAACATTATCATTCATTATAAAAAAATAAAAAAAAAATTAAAAAAAATAAACAAAAAAAATTATATAAAAAAATAATGTCTATTTTTTTAGGGAACTTATTCAATTTAGAAAATGAAGAAGATGAAAACCAAGAATCAAGAGATGAAAATATATTAGATCGTATCAACGAAATATCTCCAATATCTCGTAGAAACGTAATAAATAGACTTAGAGAAATATTTGAAATAAGATCTAGAAGAAGATTATATGATGATTATTCAATTGATGAAGATATTGAAAATGCAATTTATAATTCAAATGAAAATTTCAAACAATTTTCAAAAGAAAATGATATTCATTTTCAAAATTATCCTTTTCCAATTAATTGGGTTGATGTTGAAAATGATTTTTATGATATTTTATCTAAATATGGTTTTTTTGGAGCTTCTATTTATACTTCTTTAAATAAAATTAATAAAGATTCTTCTAACAATTTAATTGTATTAATTTGTGAAATGTTTTCTAATTATTCTAAAGAAGAAAATTTTGAAATTTTAAAAAATTTTATTTATTCTCTTTCTCAAACTCCAGAAATGATTTATCAAATGATTAAAAATAAACTTATTTTAGTTAAAGAAATTCCTGTTTATTTAATTATTTTAATTATTTATGAAATTTTCTATTTTAAATTTGATGATGAACAATATCTTCATTATAAAAAGCAAAAATTTATTTTAAAGAGTCAATTTATTTTAATTAATATGATAAATGATGATGAATATAATTCTATTTATAATGATTCTTTTAAAGGAAAACCTATTCAAATTTTTAGTAAGTTAAATTATAAAATTCAGAAAGAAAGAAAAAAAATTATAAAACATATTAAACATATCAATAATGAATTAATTCTTTTGAAAAAAGGTTTTAAAAAAGAAAATTTTCTTTTATAATTAAAAAAAATTTTAAATATTCAAAAATTTAAAATAAAATAATTTTTTTTTATATATATAAAACATGAATGAAAGTAAATCCAAAAATGATAAAGATGCTCAAGAAGAAATATATAGATTTATTCAAGATTTAGAATTTGTACAATGTTTATCTAATCCTTCATATTTACGTTTTTTAGCGAATAATAATTATTTTAATGATGAGAGATTTATTAATTATATTTCTTATCTTCAATATTTTAAAAAAATAGAATATATGAAATATATTACTTATTCTAGAAGTATTGTTTTCTTAGATTTATTGCAATATGAATTTTTTAGAGATATATTACATTATGATAATTTTATTGGATATTTATTTTCTATTATTGGAGAAGATTCTTTTCCTAAAGTTTTAAAACAAAATCAAAATGATAATAATAATTCTTCAGAAAATAATAATATTCAAAATCAAATGGAAAATATGACAATTAATCAATAAATAAATAAATTTAATATATTAAATTAAATCGAAACAATAAAATATTTTAAATTATAAAATATATATTATTTATCATAAGTAGATTAATATTCTTATATATATAATATAATAATATTTAATAAATAGGTGATAATGAAAATCTATTTTTACGAATAATTTTTTTAAATTTTATGTTCGGTAATTTTAAAGAATTATTTTTTAAAAATCCTTCATTACTTTCATCACTAGAAGTCATTAATTTAATAAATTTTTTTTGATTATTATTTACATTTCTAATAATATTTTTTTCAATTTCTTCCATATTTTTTAGATAATAATAATCACTTTTATAAATAATTTGATTTTTTTTCCTTAAATTATAAAAACTTTTACCTAATTTTTTTCTTGCATCTTTTGTTAAAGTTGGTGAAACAGTATTTAGTAATTTTTCTTGGTATTTCCTTAAATTTATTTCTTCTTTTTTTTTTTTAAACTATTTATTTTAAATATAACTTTTTCATCTTCTTTATAAACATTATTTAAAATTTTTTTAAAAGGATTTTTACTTATAATTTTCTTTTTTTGACTTTGAGGTTTTTGAATTTTATTTTTTTTTCTACTTTCAATTTTAGGTTTTTTATTTATTTGAAATAAATCAAATATTTTATCTTCTTCTGCAATTAATAAAGGATCATTTGATTCGTAATTAAAAGTTTTATTTTTTGAAATTAATATTTTAGGAGAATTTGAATTTGAACTATTATTATTATTATTATTATTAACATTATTATTAACATTATTATTAACATTATTATTAGTAATATTATTATTACTTATATTATTATTATTGAAATTTAGAGATATTTTTGAAAAATTTCCGAACTGTATTTTTCTTTTGTGATCTGAATTTTTTGTAGAAAATGATTCTGGGTCATTTAAATTTGAATTATTTATTAATATATGTTTTGGAGTTCTACTTATATGTCTTCTTACATTAGTTTGAGAATTTAATGATTTCTTTGGAATTATTATCTTTATTTCTTTTTCTTTTTCAGGGAATATTAATTTTTTTTTTAATTTTATACTTTTTGGAAATAAATCTCCATTTGGTTCAACAATTGAATTATTCCTTGAATGATGAATAGATTTAACAATTTTATTAAATGAATTCTTATCAATATTATCATTATTATTATTTGTATGACTCATATTTAAATAATTAATAAAAAAAAAACTCAGAAAAAAAAATAAAAAAACCAAATATTAAAAAAATCAATTATAAAAAAAATTATTTCTTATCATTAAACGAATTATTATTTTCTAATCTATTCATTGAAGGAGTTAAATTCCCAAAATTACTTTGAATAGCAGTAGATAATATAGTAGATTGAATATTTCCAAGAATTTTATCACCAATAGTTTCAGGTTCATCTTTTCCAGAATAACCAATAATAACAGAAGTTAATTTTTTAATTTTGATAATTAAGGAATTATTAATTAATCTATCTTCTGTGACGAAATCAATAAAAATATCCATTAAATTATCACCCATAATTCCTAATTCTACATCAAATATAAATCTTAATTCTTCATTAGTGAAATATCTTTTATTATTTTTATCATATTTATTAAAAAATGATGTAATACTCATATTATCTTCCTTATGAATTATATCTGCTATAAATTTACATAATATTTTTATTTGATCTATATCTTCTTGAGAAAATTCTCTTAATTTATTTTTAAAAACTATTTCTGTTTTCTTTATTTTTTTCCCGTATAATAAATTTAATTCTTTTGTTTTTGGTAATTCTATAGTTAAAGAAACTTTTTTTTGTAAAGCTTTTTTTCCTTCTTTTGGACAAAATAAATAATATATTGATAAAAAAATACATAATTTAAATTTATTTTTATCTGTTTCATCTTCTAAATATATTATTAGTTCATTTAATTTATCGTTTGAACTTATTCCTAATGTTAATAAAACTTTTCGAAAAGTGATTTTTGGTATAAAACCATTTTTATCTATTTCATTAGTTGCACAAAAATAATTTGTTAAATCATATATTTGATTTTTTATTGCTTGTCTTTCTATTAATTTAAATAAGTCTTCAAAAGGTAAATATAAATTTTTATAAAATTTCTTTTTTGTTTCTCCATATTTTGGAATTTTTTTTTGCCAAGTTAACATTGGATTATTTAAAGGAAAACTTTGACATTTTCCTTTTTCAATAAATTCATTTTCAGATAAAGTTTTTTCTTCTAAAAAAGAAAATAAATCTAATTTATCCAATTTTTCCTTTTTTTTATCTTGTGATAAAGTGTTAAAAATAAATATTAATTCATTATCATGAGTTAAATTATATCCTATTAAATTACATAAATTATAAAATTCATCATAAGTAATAAAATAATAATCTGTTTCATAAACTTCATTATAATAAATCATTAAATTTATTTCATTTGCTATAATAAAGTTTTTAAAATCAATTAAATAATCATTAAAATTTAATTGACATTCTCTAATTATATTTTTCATTTCTTTACTAAAATAAAATTTATAATCATTAATATTTAGAAAAAATTCTTCATGTGAAAAAAAAGTATTTGTTTCATCTTTATTTTTCAAAGAATTTAAAAGTAAAGATAATTCACTTTCACTTAATTCAATATTTAAATTATTATTTAATAACTTTAACATTTGAGGAAGAGTTAAATAAGTTTTTCCTTTTTCTTTTAATAATTTTATATAATCTAAAGGAGATGTATTTAATTTTTTAAATATTTGATATAATTTTCTATATGTTTTACATAAATTATATTTTTCATGTTTTTGTAAAATATTTGTAACTCTTTCATTTGAATATTCTATTCTATTATTTATTATATCTTCATGTCTATCTTCAGAAATAAATTTTAATTCATCTTCATATAATTTATTTCTAACATTTGAAACTAAATATTTTGTTGGAATAAAAGATTCTATTTTATCTTTTTCAATATGATATTCTCTAATTTCTGGATTGTCATCTATCCATTTTTCTCCTTCTTCTTCTTCTTTTTCTTCTTCTTTTTTTTCTTCTTCTTCTTCTTTTTCTTCTTCTTCTTCTTTTTCTTCTTCTTTTTTTTCTTC
>JAEEGK010005305.1_pt1 | contig 31177 bp, 20 predicted proteins | sample 8958771 | NCBI WGS metagenome assembly JAEEGK01 (sample SAMN16246547, study PRJNA631951) | gut metagenome | biome: gut microbiome; feature: rumen; material: SC-attached | host: Bos | place: Iran: Karaj | collected 2018-10
CATTTTTAAAGTTAATAATGTTGATTAATCTGAGGTTTCTTTTTTATTATGTTTATTCCTGTTTGATTTGTTTTTTTTTTGATTTTTGAGTGAATTATTTTATTTTGAAAATTCTGAATTTTCTGTTAAAAATTGAATAAAATGGAGTGGTGGACTGAAGTCTGAAAACATTTTTTTTTAATTAAAAAATATTTTTTCAAATTATTTAATTAATTATTAATTTTAGATTAATCACTTAATTTTTCTGAAATATTTTTTATATTTTTGCTTAAATCAAAAGTTATTATATTTTTTTTAATTTCGTTTATTTTCAATAAAATAAAGAGTAACTTTATTATTTATTATTTTATTTTATTTCCTAATTTTTTATTTAGAATATTTTTTATAGTTTTTAACACATATATTTATCATATAATTCTATTTCAATAATGATGTGAAATATATTTTTTCAATTATTGGATTTGAACTTTTTTTATTATTAAAAATTTTATTGCGATAAAATATTAAATAATTTCTATTTCTAATGTTAAAGAATTATAATCAATTATTCTGAAAATTTCTTATATTTGTAATTAAATCATAATATTATTTATTTATTTAATTTTTTCTTGACTTTTTTTTATTTAAAAATTTTTTTTCTTTTACTATTTCTTTTTCTTCTTCTTCTTCTTCATCTGAAAAATTATCATTTTCTTCTTCATTATCTTCATTATCTTCATTCTCTTCATTATCTTCATTATCCTCGTTATCTTCATCTTCTTCATTATCTTCATCTTCTTCATTTTCTTCATTATCTTCATTATCTTCCTTCTCTTCATTATCTTCATTATATTCAACACTTTCATTACTTTCATCTTCATTATCTTCTTCCTCACTATTTTTATCAAATTCACTATCAGCAATTTCACTTTGTTCACTTTCTTCAAAATCCTCTTCAAAATCTAACAAACATAAAGAATTAATTTTATGTTTAACAAACACCTTATCATCAATCCCATGTCCATAATCATACCATTTTACATATCTATCAAATCCTCCAATAATAGCAATATCTTTATCTTCAACTCCAATAATATCTTTAATGCTTCCTGCATTTCCTTTAAAAGTTTTACAAGGATGAAAACTTTTTCTTATATCTAACATAGCACAATATCCTCTGCAATCACCAATAATAATATTATTATTATTATTATATTTAGCATTTTCTATTTTATTAATTTTATATTTAGAAACTTTTTTATTTAAACTTGGTTTTGGACTTGCTCTTAAATCATATAATCTAATTTCTCCATAAGCTGTACTAACATAAATTAATCTGTTATTATTTTTTACTTCATATAATGAAGTATCATAAATTGGTATTCTTAAACCTAATTCATCATGAGGTAAATTTTTCCCTTTAAATTCTATTTTTTCCTTTTCTATATTATATAATAACAAAGGTGTATTTTCATACATTAAATAAACACTTTCTTTATTATAATTACTATTTTCTATATTTGAAAGTTTTATTCTTAAGTTTGGATTTGGATTTTCTATTGGAATTAATTTTTTATTTGATTTAAAAGTGTTTTCTTTTGAAAAATTTATTATTGAAATTTCACTTTTTTCATTTCCATTTATTAAGAAATTTGATTCTTTTAAGTTCTTCATTGTTGAACATATATTTTTATTTTCTTTATTTTTAAAAGATGATATTATCTTTTTTAAATTCCAATTTAAAGTATATGTATCATATTTTGATGTTATGTATAAATTAAAATTATCTTTATTTTCTTCTAAAGGAGATTTAAATATTTTTATTATTTCATTATCTCTATTTAAGTCTCCATATTTATCAATTACTCTTTTTGTTTTTGTTGAAGTTAATCTAATTATTCCAAATTCATCTCCTGATAAAATTTTCATTGATAAATATATAAATATTTTAATTGTTATTTATTAAAAATTAATTAATAATAAAAATGAGTTTGAATTGAATTTAAACGAAGAAAAATTTTAAAAGAAATCAAAAAAGTGAATTAAAAGGAAAAATCCAAGGAAAGAGATATATATATTATTGAATAAAATAAAAATGATAAAGAAAAAGTAAATATAAAATCTAAATTGAAAATATATTAAATAGAATAATAAAAATGAAAATGAATTTAATAAAAAAAGAAAAAAAAAATAAAAGAAAGAATTTCTTTTTCAAAATTCGATTTTTTCTTTTGAAAATTTATTATAATAAATTATGTTTCAAATCAAAAACAAAATAAAATTTTAAATTCCCTAAAAAAAACTTTGATCCAAACAGAACAAAACAATTAGAAAGAAAAATAAATAGAATTCAAAATTTATCAATTAAATTTATTAAATAACCCAATTTAAATAAATATTATAAAAGTAACAAATAAAAAGAATTTCTTAATAAGAACACATGAATAATGAAAAAAATTATTAGAGAATATGTTTTTTCAAGAAAACAATTCCAAAATAAATACAAGAGAAAATTATAAAAAGAAATAATATCTCCTAAATTAAAAAATATATTATAAATAATTTAATTGAATATTAATTTAATTAAATAAAAAAAATATAACAATGGAGAAAAATGAATCAAATGAATTAAAATTAAAGAAAATACTATTAAAAACTGATTCAGACATAAATAAAAGAAAACGATTAATGCAATCTCGATTAATGGAATCAAAGGAAATATTAGAAAAATATAAATATAATCCTCCAATGCCAAAATCTCGAAATACAAAAAAGAAAATAGGTCTTCCACTAATAAATATAAATAGAACAAATCCAAATATAAAAAAGAGAAAAAAATATTATGTTAAATTTATAAAAGTAAAAAGGAGTAATTTAGAAGATATTTTACCAGCAAAAAAAAACTTAAATCCAGTAGAAGATGAATATGAAGAAATGACTTTTAATGAATATTTAAAAATGCAAAGTAGAGCTGAATTAAAATTAAAACCTTTAAGAGGAGATTTAACAACAGATTTTTTTGATATGATGAACAAAATAAATAAAATAAGAAATAGTGTTATGGAAAAAGAAGTAGAAAAAATTTTAGATACTGAAGATAGATATAATGAAGAATATCCTGAAGAAGATATTAATATTAATTTACATGATAAAGGATTAAATGAATTTAAATGGAAAAATTTATTTCCTCTTCAAGATTATCAAAATTTTTTCTTAGATGAAATTAAAGGAAAAATCTCTTCTGTTAATTATAGAAATATGTTAAAGAAGTTTAGACAAATTTCTAAAATTTGTTTTGCAAATGGAAAAATTAATTTTTCTACTGTTGGAAATAATTTAGGAGATTATTAAATTTTTTTTAATTTAATTTTTAAAAGGAAATTAAACTTGTTTTGATTATATATTTGGTTAATAGTGTAAATTTATATTATTATTTAGTGTTTTAATTTCTTTTAGATTTTTTTTTTATATTTTTATTGTTTTAAAATTTTGATTCACTTTTATCTCTTTTATATTTATGATGATGATGATGATAATGAGATTTCTTTTTATCTTTTTTTCTTTCTTTTTCTTCTTTTCTATATTTTTTTATTTTATAATAATCATCTTCATCATCATAATGATAATAATATTTATCTTTCTTTTCTTTCTTATCTCTTTTCTCTTTTTTTTCATTTTTCTCTTTTTTTTCTTTTTTATCTTTTTTTTCAATATCTTTTAATAACATTTTAATTTTATAAGGATTACTTTCAATTTCTTTTCTTTGTTTCATTTCTTCTTTCATAATATTAAAAAGAGGATCTTCATGTAATTTAGTGAAATTTTCATTTTGTGGATTAGTATAACTTTCTTGGAAAATAGGAGTAAAATGTCTTTTATTAGCATCATTATCATTATTTAAAGGTTTTCCTAATAAAAATTCTTCAGCAGTATTAATTTTTGAAGAATTTTCTGGTCCTTGATACATAAAATCTAATCTATTTAAATGTGATAAAGGAATTAAACCATGTTCAACTTGAATTTTTTTTAATTCTTCTATTGCTTTTTCTTCTTTTATTTTTTTTACATTTTCTATTGCTTTTCTTTCCAATTCTCTATGCTTTTGCTCGGCTATCCATACTTTTTCTATGTTTGCAAAAGACCCAGGATGCCAAATTTTCTTGTTTAAGAATGATAAACCCATTTTTTTTTGGATTATAAATTTTTTTTTGGACTTTTTATCTTTTTTTTTTATTTATTTATTTTTTCTTTTAATTTATCTTTTAAAAATGTGAATTTTTTCTCTCTTTTTAATATTATTTATTTTTCATAAATTAATGTTTAAAAAATGTTAAATAATTAAATGAATAGGAATATTTAAACTGTAAATTAAACATCAGAAAGGAATTTTATTTTTAAATTCTTCAGTTATATATTTTTTCTGTGTTCAACTCTATTTTAATTTTTTGATTTTTTTAAATATATAAATAAATATAAAGGTGGATGCTATAGATTTTATAATAAATAAATATTATATATGATTCATTTATTATTTCTTTGAATTTTCTAGATTATATAAATGAAGAATATTTATGTTATATTTTCATTTCAAGTATTTACATTAATAATGAATTAATTGATTTATATTATTTAAGATTTTAAATTAGAATTATTTAAATATTAGTCAGAATATAAAAAAAATTTAATATTAAAATTAATAATAATATTATATTGATATAATGGTTATTGTATTGTATAAATACCTAAATACATTTCATATATAGATATATTAATTATAATGTTATATTCAAAAACTGAATTATATATTATCACCTAATAAAAACTGTTCTTCAAAATTTATAATGATATTTTCAATAATTTCACTCAATAACTCACAATCATTTTTAGTAGAAAAATGATAATAAAAATAATTATTTTCTTCACAAAATTTTCTACAAGAATAATATTTTTCTTTTTCATATAAATCAGTTTTATTTGCCAAAAGTATAATTCTTTTTCCAGAAGCATAACCTTTTTTTTCAATAAATTGAATAAAATTTTTCCCCTTTTGCAAAGAAGAACTATCACCAATATCATACATAATGATAAAATAATCTAATTGTTTACCATAATTATACATATTATTATCTTTATATGAATATAAAGTAACATTTAAATCATAGGGAATATAATTATAATAATATTTTCTTTTATTAGCTAAAATTTCATTTACTTCTTCCATATTTTCCATTGTATTTAAATCACTATTAAATATTTTATAATATAAACTTCTTTTCCCTGAATTTTTAGCACCGAAAATTCCTATATAAATCATTGTTCTTTGTAAATTATTTTTAATAAAAAAATCATTCTTTTTAATTGGAATAAATGTATGATTTAAATTAATTATTTTCTGATTAATTGTTGAAAAATTAAATTCAGGTTCAACACCAAACATATATTTTTGATATTTTGGATGAATTAATTTTTGAGTTAAAAATCTTTTATTTGTATAATTAAAATTCTTATTATGATTCATTGAACTATTTAAACTTTGAACACCTGTTTTTTTTTCACCTTTATTATTTATTTCTTTTTTAATTTTAGAGTTAATATTTTTTTCTAAGTTATTCTGTGGTACTTCAATATTAGATTTTTCATTATTTTGATTTTTCCCACAAACACAAATGTCTTCTTTATTACCCATTAAAAAGTGATTTATTTATAAAATTTGATAAATGAATTCTTTACAATTTTAAAAATTAATAAAATAATAAAAATTAGTTATATTAATCTATTTATTATTAAATAAATGAGTAAAATTCAGACTTATAGAAAAGGAGGACAATTACGTTCTTTATTAAAAGAAATGTTATATACAAAAAAAGAAAATACTCAAAGAACAAAAAATCTTTTAAAGGAAGTAAATAAAATAATAAATAAAGAAAATATAATAATCCAATTAAGAACGGAATTAAAATATATTAAATTACTCAATTCATATTATAAACAATATTTAACTGTAATCCAAAATTTAAAAGAAAAATTTTTAGATAATAAAAAAGGAGTAGAAGAATATTGTGATGAATTAAGAAGAAATGGAAAGAATGATACATTAATAATAGATAGATATGAAGAAAAAATAAATTTATTAAAAAAAGAAAAGCAAGAAATAATAAAAACAAATGAAGCAATAATAAACATTAAATATGATGTTACTTTAAAATTAAAGACAAAATTAGCAGAAATTGAAACAAAAATAAATATGAATATGGAAGAAATAAATAAGCAAAATATAAAAATAAAATCATTAGAAGATAGAAAAGAAATTGAAAAACAAGAATTTTTAAAAGAAGAAGAAAAACAAAAGAAAAAAATAAAAAAGTTAAAATTTAAATTAAATGATTTAAAAGAAACCAAAAAAATATTAGAATCAAAAATAAAACATTTTGAAGTTGAAAAAGGATTTAAACCAATAGATTTGGATAATGATTTAATGGGAATTTCAATTTTAGAAAAAGAAAATAAAGATATAAAATTAAAAGAAGAAGAAATTAAAAATCAAAATTTAATGGAAGAAGTTAAAGATTTAACTATGAAAATTTCTCATTTTTCTTTTGATGAACATTCTAAAATTAATTCCATTTCAACTGAACAAAAAAGTCCTATTATTTCTTCTTTATCTAAAAAGAAAAAACTGTTTTCTATGAAATAAATTGTTTGATTAAAATATATGAATGATAAAAAAAGGTAAATTAGATTTTATTTGTTTTTTTTTTGATAAATTTTTTATATAATGTAAAGTAGAAAAAAGTATTTTAATTAAAATATCTTTTTTATTTTTATTATTATTCTAATAATTCCCATTCACTTTCTTTTTTATTATTTATTATTTGACCATTTTCATCTAAAATACAATATTCATCTTTTATTTTTTCTTTTTCTTCTTCTAATTTTTTTATTTTTATTTCTTCTTCATTTTTTTTCTTTTTTTCATTTTCTTTATTCTCTTCTTCATTTTCAAATTCTAACATTGTTTGTCTCATTTCATCATATATTGTATCAAATAATCCTATTTCTTCTTTATTATCTTTTTCTAAATCATTTGATTTTACATTATTATTTTCTTTATAATCATCATCTATTATTAAAACATTCTGTTTTTCCATTTTTTTTTATTTTGAAAATATTAAAATATAGTTAAAATTTTTAATCAAAAGAAATGGATTTCCAAATTTTAAGGAATAAATCAATGTCTCAATTAGAAATTCCAAAATTATTTTCGAAATCAAAAATTAATCTGTTTAAAAAAAGAGAAGGAATGGATTTTTATAAAAAAATAAATTTAATTACTAATTATCAACAAATCAAAAATCAAACACAAAAAAAATTGAAAATTGATAAAAGAAAATTTTATTCAGAAACTTCTACTATATATCCTTCATTTAGTCGTGAAAAATCTTCATTGAATTCTCCTACTGGAATAAAAAGAATGATGTCAATGGATGATTTTAATTATTATAATAATATTTTTAAGCAAAAAAAATTATTTAAACCTCCAAGAAAGATTTTTAATAATAATTTAAATTTATTATATTCTGAAAATGAAAAAGATCTTGAAGAAAAAATGAAACATGAAAATAAAAAATTAATTATAAAAGGAAGACGAATTAAATTTACTAAAAGATTAGAAAATACAAATAATGTAGTAAATGAAATTAAAAAAAAAATAATATTTATTAAAGGAATTTCTGATTCTTTATTTCCACATATTATTTTAAATAGAATTAAAAAATTGAACAATGAAAAAGAAGGAAAAACAAAAATATTTTATCCTCCTTTTCAGTTAAAATTAAATTCAATAAAAATTAAAGATAAAAATATTGAAAAATATTTATCCAATTGTATTAGTGTTTCTAAATATAAAAATTTTTCAGGTAATGAATAATAAAATATTATAATTTTTTATATAAGAAAAAAATATGTATATATATAAATAAAAGCATTTATAAAATAATCTTTTAATCTTTTGAATATTGTGTTCTTCGAGCAATAATAATTTTTCTTCTTGCATCTTCATTTATATATTTCATCATATTACTCATTATTTTAGAATTCTAAAAAAAATTATGTATATTTCTTACAATTATATATTTTGAAATGTTTTTTTGTTTCATTAATATTTCATGATTTCTTTGTTTTTTTATTTTTTCTTCTATTTTTTCATGATTTGCATTTAATATCATATTTATTCTACTTGTTTTTTGTTTTTCTTCATTTCCTTTAAAACTCATATTATCTGCTATTCTTTGAAATATATCAAATTTATTAACATATTTCTTTTTTATTTTATCTGAATTTGGATTTTTAATTGGCTTAAATTTTTTAATTAATTTCTTTTCAAATTTTAAATTTTTAATTGAATTTATTCCCGAATTATTTAATTCTCCTATTAAATATCTTGTTTTTTTTAATATTAAAAGAAGTTTATGAAATTCATTCTTTTTTATTAACATTGTGTTATCTTTGAAATCATAAATTAAATCTAAATATAATTCATAATATTTTATTAGACACTTTAATATTTTATTTAATAAATGTCCATTATCAACAAAACATTCAGTTTCATTTTTCACAAATTTTGGAATAAAATCTCTTTTTGAAGGTTCTGGTAAAGTAATATTTTCTTTAATTAATGTAAAATAACTTCCTAAAAGTAAATTTGGAATTAAATATAATAAAGAATTTGTTTCTTCTAATAATTTATTTACTCTAACTTGATAAATCAAATCATTATTTTTAAAAGAAGGAATAATTAAAGGATTATAAAAACAATTTTTTTGATAATTTTTAATATCATCTATTAATATTGAAATTTCATCTTTTAATATACTAGATTGAAATTTAAGATCTTTTTGAAGAACAGGATTTAAATTATTTTTATAATAGATATTATTATGAGAGTTAAAAACTTTATTTTCTAAAATTCTCTTTTCATTGAGATAAGGTTTAAAAGTTCTAAACCTTGAATATGAAATAATATTTGATTTTGAGTCACCAAAAGAATTTGAATTTGAAGTTCTATTTGTGTTTGAATTTGAAGATTTAATTAAAGATTTTATTGAAGGCTCTGATAAAGTTTTTTTATTTTTTGATTCTTTTGTATTTATATATGAATGTATATTTGAATTGAAATTTGAATTTATATTTGAATTTATATTTGAATTTATATTTGAATTTATTCCTAATTCTTCATCTTCTTCTTCGGTATAATCAAAAAAAAAAAATGGATTTGAAAATTTTTCTTTATCTAATTTCTTTTTTGTTTTTGAAGGTAAAAGATTTGGTTTTGCTTTATATAAAGTCATTATGTAGTTTTCTTTTGTTTTTCTTATTGAATTATTAAATGAATCCACCACATCTTTACTAAATTTATTTAAAATTGAATGTGATGATGATTGTTTACTTTGATTTCTATTATTATATGATGAATTTCTGAATAAATTTGAATTGGATAAATTTTCATTATATATGGTTTTATTTTTTATTTTCATATATTTTGATGGGAAAAAATCTCTACCAGACATGCTTCCATCTAAAGAAATTTGCTTTTCTGATATAGGGAAGTTTGTAAATACCTTTTTTATATTAAATAATTTTGATTTTTCTTTATTTGAGTTTGATAAATTTATTGTTTTGATTGTCGAAAAATTTGATAAATTCATTTGTCTTTCCATAATATTATAAATTTTTAAATTAGAATAATTTAAAATGAAAATTGTTTAGACCAAAAAAAAATAATAAGTATAAGTTTATTTTTTCACAATTAAACTATAAAATTATGTCTATAAAAAGGAAAATTCTTTTTAATATGCTCATTTAATACTATTATATAAAAACATTTCATTGCAAACTCTTTATAAAATATATTTAAAATTGAAATAATGAAAATAATTTAATTTAATTAATGTTTTAAATGCATTTTTTTCAAATATATCTTTTTAAAGAATTATATACTTCGTAAAAAAATAATTATTATTATTTATAACTAAATTACTTAAATAATAATTTAAAAATAATGATTAAAATTATTAAAAAAATAATTCCGATTCCAAAAATAATAATGTGTCTTTTATTTCTTTGAATTCTATCTTTCATTATATTTAATAAATTATTAGAACTTTCTAAATCATCATTCATTCCTTGAATTTTTACTTTAACAGCTTTCATTGAAGCAGTTTGTTTTTCTAAACTATTTAAAGCTTGTTTTCCTCCATCTTCAATATTATATAATTCCCTTTGAACTTCTTCAATTTTTTGTTTTGATGAATGAGCTAGAACTTCATTTTCAATTAATCCATTTTTTAAATTCATATTTTTACTATTTTCAAATAAGGAATTATTTATTTTATCTTTGATATTTTCTTCTTCTTTTCTTATTATTTTTTTATATTCATATAATTTGTTTTGGTATTCTTTTATTTTTTTTGAATATTCATTATATTTATTTGTGTCATTTAATGAAGAAGATTCTAATTGCATTTGTCTTATTATTTTCTCATTTTCATTTATTAAGTTATATGATTCTTGTATTAAAGAATTATCCGGTGTTTTTTCCTCTAATTTTGTTATTATGTCTTTTATTTTTGATATGTTTTTTTCAAAATTTTTTTTATATATTTCAGATAAGTCAACCATAATTAAATATTTATATCTAATTTTTAAAATTTTAAAAAAATTAAAAATTTAAGAATTTAAACTATTAATAATTGTATGAAATATTTAAAAATAAACCTTTAAATATATTTAAAAAATAATTTCTTATTTTTACAATAAATAAAAAAGTGTTTTTTCAATTTAAAAAAAATTTATTATTATTTTCATAAGTATTTGAAAATCTTATTTACTAAAATATATATTAATTAAAAATCAAAAAAAATGAATCACAGAAAGGGGTATCCTTTACTAATGAAAAACTATATATTTATATATGAATCAAAAATTAAAATTGATTTTAAAAATATATATTCAATTAATAAATCAACTTCAGTAACTACAAATAGATATAATTATTTAAAAAATAATAATTTTTATTTTAGATGTGGTATTAGCTTCTTTGGAGGAATTTACTATGGAATTTTATCTAGTTTAATTGCATATTATATTAATATATATTTTAATAAAATAGGATTAACTTCTTATATAAGAAATAAATTTTGGTATTATAAAACGAAAAAATAAAATTCTATTCTAATTTTATTTCTTTTTTTAAATAAAAAATGAAAAATAAAATAAGAAAAGAGGAAAATTTAAAAAAATATAAATCAAGAATAAAAAGAAATCCAGATATAAAGAGACTAGATAAATTAATTAAAATATCTAATTCTCAACCAAAAACTTCTCATAAACACAATTTAAGCGATTTTAATAAAAAAAATAAAGAATTAAAAAAAAGTCAAAAAGAATTTTATGTAGAAAATGAAAATTTTATTCAAGCGTATTCATCATTACAGAAATTATTTCCAAGAAAAATAGAAGAAAATTTCGTAGATTTAATTTCAGAATATAAACAAAGAGGATATAAAATACCAGATTTATCAATTAAAAGAAATTTATTTACTCCAAATCCACTTTTATTAGATAATAATAGAGTAATAGATTATTATTCATATTATAAAAAGAAAAAAAAAATCCCTTTAATTTTTTCAGGACAAAAAGATAAGCATTTATTATTCTTAAAAAATGAAGAAAATTTAGTAGAATTGGAATTATTTAAAATAAAACAAAAGAAAAAATTAAGCGAAAAAAGATATAAAGAAGAAACAACAGAACTCAATATTTTAACTACATCAAATTTAACTTTACAAACTGAGCATTCAAGAAATAGTAGAAGTATTTTAAGTAAAGAAATAAGAAAAACAATAAGAAAACAGTTAAAGAAAGAAAATGAAGAAATAAAATCATATAATGAATCAATAAAAGATTTATTATTAAAAACAAAAGTTAAATCTTATTCTATTTCATATCAAAAAAATAAAAAATGTTTTTCTCCTTTAAAACATCAGTATACTCTTGCTCCTTCAATAGAAACAATTGATAATAAGTTAGTTAGTCGAAGAACTTCTTTACCTCTTTTTCTTCAAAATAAAACTTTTATAAAGAAAAAAAGTCCTGTTATTAGTACTGATAAATTAATTGATGATTTAAATCATACTGAATATCAAAATAATTTTTTAGATAAATTAGAACATGTTAAATTAACTAAATTATCAAGAGAGAGTTTAAATTATATTGTTAAAATATATTGTAAGAAATTTTTAAAGTTTCAAGATAATAAAATTGATAAATTATTAAAACCACATTTTTCTGATAATGAAGTTATTCATTTAATTAAAGATTTTATTCAAAAAAGTCAAAGAACTAATATTATTAGAAGAGATTTTCCTGTTGATTCTAAATTGATTTCTGAAGAAATAAATGTTGATGATAAGTCAAAGAAATTAGAATATAAATTTGCTGATTATAATGCTCATAAAATTTTTACTTAAATGTATATATATTTTTAAAAGCAATATAATTTTTATATATAATAATATCTTAAATAGTAAATTATAAAAATTGTCAAAAAATTAAATAAATATATTTAATTAGCCCAAAATATTAAAATAAAAAAATCCAAAAGAATTTTAAACTTAAACTTTTAAACTTAATTTAAAAAAAATCATTTAAAAAAAAAAATGCCAAACAAACCACTTCAAAACGACTATGACATAGACGAAATAATAAACAAGCTTTTATCAGCTCGAAAGTAAAAAACCAAATAAAAACCCAAAAAAACATTATAAAACTAATTTTATAAACATATATAGATTTAAGCCAGGTCATCAAATATCTTTAACAGAGCCTGAAATAAAATGGTTATGTAATAGAACAGCAGAAATATTTATATCTCAGCCTATTCTACTGGAATTAGAAGCTCCTATAAAAATATGTGGTGATATCCATGGTCAATACTATGATCTTCTTCGTTTATTCGAGTATGGAGGTTATCCTCCTGAATCTAACTACCTTTTCCTAGGTGACTATGTAGATAGAGGTAAACAATCTATTGAAGCTGTATGTCTCTTATTAGCATATAAAATAAAATTTCCTGAAAATTTCTTCATTATAAGAGGAAATCATGAATGTGCTTCAATTAATAGAATTTATGGTTTTTATGATGAATGTAAAAAAAGATATTCAATTAAATTATGGAAAACTTTCACTGATTGTTTTAATTGTTTACCTGTTGCTGCTTTATTAGATGATAAAATATTATGTATGCATGGTGGATTAAGTAGTGAATTAGAGAAAGTAGAACAAATTAAAAATATTGTAAGACCAACTGATGTTCCTGAACAAGGTTTATTATGTGATTTATTATGGAGTGATCCTGAAGAAAATAAAAGTGGATTTGGCCCTAATGATAGAGGTGTTTCTGTTACTTTTAATAGTAAAGTTGTTGAAACTTTTCTTAAAAATAATGATTTAGATTTAATTTGTAGAGCTCATCAAGTAGTTGAAGAAGGTTATGAATTTTTTGCTAATAGACAATTAGTTACTGTGTTTTCTGCACCTAATTATTGTGGAGAATTTGATAATTCTGGGGCTATGATGAGTATTGATGATAATTTAATTTGCTCTTTTCAAATTTTGAAACCTATGACTGTTTTATCTAATACTAATATTAATCCTACTTCTCAAATACATAATTTACCTAGAGGGGTTACTCCTCCTAAAAGCATGAAGAATAATTATCAAAAATAAATTTTTTTATAATTTTTTTTATACTTTTTTATTTTTTTTATTTTTTTGTTTTTTTTAATTTTTATAAATTTTTTTTTTATATTGAATATATTTTTTTTTAAAATTTTTATTTTATATAAAAATATAAAGTATTTTATGTCAGATGTTATTATTAATATAGATGAATTAGAAAAAAATGAAAATCCTAAAAATTCTGATTATATTTTATCAATGATTGAAGTATGTACATATCCATTAAAATATCATTTGTCTAAAGCAAATACAAATACTACTAAAAAATTTTGGGATGATGTAATGGAACATGAAAAATTTAAAACTATATTTAAAGTATTTAAATCTGAAACTTTAAGAAAATATTGGAGATGTATAAGAGAAGCAAATGATAATAATACTTTTATTAAATTAGTAAAAGCTAATTTAAAAATTATTGATAATCCAGTTTTTAAATTATTACCAGTTATTAATGGAATTACAAATTTTATTAAAAATAAAGAAAATGATTTTGAAGAATTTTTTAAAAATTTACATAATAAAAATAAAAAGCTTGAAAATAAAAAGGTTGAAAAAAATGATGAAAAAAAAAATGTAAAAAATAATAATAATAAGAAAATTGATAATATGCTTAATCAAAAGAGAAATGAACCTTTAAATGATAATAAAGAAGATAAAAATGAAAAAAAAAGTGAAAAAAAAAATGAACAAAAAAAAGAAGAAAAAAATGAAGATGATTTACAAATTAAAGAAAAAGAAACAATAGAAGAAAATTATGAAATAAAAAATTGTGAGGAAATGATTAATTCTTTACAAAAATTTTTTCCAGAATCAAATAGAAAAGAATTATTTAATATTTTATATCAAACAAGCGGTAATATTAAATATGCATATTTATATTTAAGTGATCCTGAAAAAAATGATAAATACTGTTTTGTTCAAACTGATGATTATATTATTCAAAATTTAAGAGATAAATCATATTATCAAACTTTAATTGAACAAAAAGGAATTGATTTAATTAGAGAAAGAGAAAATTTTTTAAATTTGAAAAATAATTGATTTAATATTAATTATATTTTATTTCTATTAAAATAAAAATCTATTAGATATCTTTTTATTAATTTATTATAAGTTTATTTTTTATATAAATATATTAAGAAAATAATTGAAGATTAAATATTAATTATTATAATTATTATGTTTTTCATTATTATAACTTAAATACAATTTTTTATAAATTTTATTTTTATATTATTTATTTAAATGTGATAAATTTTATGATATTTTACGATATTTTTAAATAATGAATACATTAAATAATATTTTTGATGATAAAGAAAATAAAACTTTACAACAATTAATGAATAATAATATAGACTCTAATATTGAAAAAAATATAAAATATTCATTAGATAATAATATTGATATAGTTAATTTTTTTAATCCAGATATTCCTTTACCAATATATTTCCAAATTCCAAGAAAAAAAAGAATAATAGTTTTATTATATTTATTATTAGTTCAAATAATTTGTAATTTAGATAGAGGAATTTATTTTTCAAATGAAAAACATATAAAAAAATACTATAATATAAATCACTATTTTTTGAACTTTCAAGTTATAGAAAATATCGGAAAATTAATTGGAACAGTTGTATATTATTATTTATTAAATAAAATTTCTTCAAAACAACTTTTTATAATATGTATGATAGGAAGAGGGGCTTTTATTTTTTGTATAATTTGGATAATTGATTTTCCATATTTTATTTCAATTTTTAAAGGATTTTTTAATGTTTTTTTCTTTATTTATCTTCCATTATGGTGTGATCAATATGGTGACTCAAACAAAAGAACTATAATCTTAACTTTAATACAAACAGGATTTCCTTTAGGAATTTTTTTTGGTTATATTATAGGAAATTTATTTTATGGAAAATGGAGTGAATTATATTGTTTTAATGGATTTTTATATTTCTTTTTATGTATTTTTTGTTTTACATTAAACAAAAAATATTTTAATATGAAAATTTCAAAAGGTTTTAAAATTTATGAAGATGACTCTGGTTTAGAAAATGAAAAAATAATATGTGAAAGAAGATATTCAATTTTTGAAATTTTAAATTATATTTTTAATAAAAAGTATTTTATTTTTACTACTTTATCAATAACAATTGGAATTTTTACTTTAAATTGTTTTTTTTATTATCATCTTGATTACATAAAAGAAATATATAATGTTAAAGTTTTAAATACAGAAAATATATTATATAGAATTATTAATATTATGTTTTTTCCATTAGGAATGTTATTTGGTGGAATTATTGGTTATTTGATAGGAGAATATGGAAGTAAAATTTGGTTCTTTATTTCTTCATTATTCAGTTTTTTTTGTTATTTAAGTATTTGTTTTTTATTTATTATTAAAAATCTTATTGGATATTATATTTGTATTTCAATTTTTTTTTTTTTTCATGGAGCAAAATATATCATTGAAATTGGAATTTTGTTTAATACAGTTCATTTATATATTAAAGCAGAAACATCATGTTTAATAAGTTTTTTTTTTCATTTATTTGGAAATTTACCTTCTAATTTTGTTTTTGGCTTAATATATCATTATACTTCAATGAAATTTTCATTATTTTTTTGTTCTCAAATTTCAATTTTTGGTACTATTTTTACTGTATTTGCTTTATATTATAGATATTATAAAAAAAATAAATCATTAGAGAGTTTAATAAATGATAATGAAAATGATTTTATAATGATTGAAAAATAAGTAATAGACAGATTTTTATATAATTAGGGAGTAAAATTTTTGTGTTTATATTTTTTTTTTATTTGTAAATTAAAATTTTTGTTTTTATTATTAAATTGTATAATAAAAAATATTTAAAAATAAAATATACAAATTATTTTTATTTTTATAATGGATATAAATAATTTTTCATTTGAAAATATAAATAACATTATTTCAAATATTCAAATTAATAATGAATATTCTTTTAAGATTGATTTATTACAAAATATATCATTTATAGAAAAAAACAAAAATATGATATTTAATTTCATTATTAATTTAACTTATTTTTTTAATAAATCAAAAAAAATTATCATTAAAGGAAAATTTTCTAATATTTTAAAGAAACCATTATTGATAAAATGTATATTATATATTTTCCATCTATTTGATAATAAAATATATTTAAAAAAAAAATTGTTCATAAATTTTTATCAATATGTTTTTACTTTATTTCAAAATGATATAATAAATATTGAAGAAATCACTTTTATTACTCATATAATTTTCCAAATAGATTTAAATAATATATCAAATATGATAATAAACGAATATTTGTTTGATTTAATAAAAACAATTTTGAATATATTTATAAAAAATAATTATGAAATACCATTATTATTAGGACAAAAAATTATTAGTTTATTCGATTATTTATTGACAAATGAAATTCTCTATTATCAAATTAAAAACCAATTTTTTTTTTTTAAATTATTACAATTAAATGTAAAAGAAAAAAAATTAGAAAATAAAATTTTAGAATTCCTTAATAAAGTTGAATTTATTATAAATGATAATTTTTATTATCATTATTTTTACAAAAAATCAATAGATGATTTTGAATATTTCAATAGAATTTCAGAATATATTATTCAAAATTTTCAAAAGGATAAAAATAAATTAAATTCAAAATTAAATGACTTTTCAATAAAAAGTGGTTTAATTTTTTTAGGAGAAAAAAAAAAAATTTCAATATGTTTAGATGGTTTTTTCAAAAATTACACATTAATGTTTTCTTTTAGAATATTTAAAAATAATAAAATAATCCAAGAAAAAGAATATAATATATTTCGATATTCAAATGAGAATAATAATAAAATACTTAGATTTTATTATAAATATATAGATACAAATTTACATTTATATGTTCAAATAAATAATTTGATGCCATTTAACTGTAAAATCAATTTTTCAAATGATTATTTTGTTTGTATTTCTAGTATATTTGAAAGTATTAAAAATAATATGCTACCTCTTAAGATTAATAAACATATTTTTTATATTGAAAATGAAGATTTAAATGATATAGGTAAGAGTGAATTATTAATATTTGATAATAATTCTTATGGTATTTTTGGAGATTTATTTCTAATTTCTCAATCATTACAATTTAATGAATTTATAGATGATTTAAATAATTTATATGATAATTACCATTTTTTTTTTTCAAAAAATTTTCCTAAAAAAGATAATATTATACAATATCAATATAATTTTGATGATATACAATCATCAATTAATAATTTTTCTGATAAAAATATGTATCCTGATTATGAATTATCTCAAAGAACTTTTCAATTTTTTAATCATACAAAAGAATCAATTCTAAAGTATCAAATAGAATCACCCATATATTTATTTATTAATAACAAGGGAATAGAATTTTTAATTCTACAATTACATAATTTATCTTCTCAAAATGATAATATAATTTTTAATAAAGGTATTTGTTCAATTTTTTCTATTATAAATCTTTTTCTTCAAAACAACTTTTATTTTCTTTTTTTTAATAATATAAATGAAAAGAATTTATTAAATTTATTTTTTATAAATTTTATCTCTATATTTTATAATACAAAAAAAAGTCATTTAAAAATTCAAATAACTGATAGTTTATTTGAAAAAATTCTTTTTTCTATTGAAGTTTTTAATTCAAATAATAATTTGTTAAGAGATTTATTAATTAGTATTATTTTGGATTTTCAATTTTATCAAAATAAAAATATTATATTAAACCATTTTATTGAGATCATTCAATTAGTTAATAGTAATAATATTCATTTAAAAAATAATAAAGATATTATTGAAAAATTAATAAAAATTGGTTTAATTATAAATAAAAGTAATAAAAATTTATATTTTTTAAATCTTTTAAATTTTTTTGACAATAATAATAAACATTTGAATTACTCAATTGTACATGAAATCTTAAAGACATTAATAAATTTAAATGATGAAGATAATTTTTCTCATGAAAAAAAATACCAATTCCTTAAATTTTTTTATTTTTATTCAAACAATATAAAACAATATTTTGACGAGTCATTTTATTCTTTTATAGAAGGTCAATTTGAGATAATTGAAAATAATCATTGTAAATATTGTTCAAGAAATCTTTCTTTATGTTACTTAATTAATAAAAGAAGTGTAACTAAAATATCAGATTATTATTTTAATTATTCCTTTATGTTTAAGCCAAATATTGATTTTATTTATTGTGTTATATTAAAACCATTTGATAAACTTCAACCTCAATTAAAATGGAAAATTATTAAAACAAAAGAATTAAATAAAATACAATTATCTAGTTATAAATTATTTTCAAATATAAGAATTTTTGATGAATTTGAAACTATTTATTTTTATTTAAATTATATAATTAATAGAGAATATTCAAAAGAAGAAATTAAAGAAAGCAATAAATTTATTGAGAAAATAATTCAATTTCTTTTAGATTTTTTTTCTAACTTATATGCAATAGAAAATGAAAATAAAGAACAAAAAAATATTTCAAATGAAGTTTATTGCAAAAGTAATATTTGTATTTATTATTTCGTTTTATATTATAAATTTAATAAAAAAAATTTTAAAAAGATTTCAAAATTTTTGATTCAAAATTTAATTAATTCTTATTATAATCCTTTTATCTTTAAGATTATATTTCCTTTTAATATAAAAACAATATTGATTGATTTTAAAATAAGAGAATATTTTCTTGAAGAATTAATTTCAAAATTTAAAAATGAAATAATAGAAAATGAAGAAATTACTAATAAAATAATAATTTTATCATATATTTATCAATATCTTCTGAAAAAGAAAAGTTTATCTATAAATTTAATATTAAATATAGAAAAATTTTTAGATTTATTCAAAGCAAATAATTTTATTAAATATAAATTTATAATACCTGATAACCCTTCTGAAAATAAAAACAATATAACAATAATTGAAATCATAATAAAAATTATATTATTAATTTCTAAAAATTACCAAAAAAATTATTATCAATTTTTTTATAATTATTTTATCCATGAAAACCAATTGATAAATTTAGAAGATTATGATATTAAAATAGATAATAATATAATTGAAAAACTCAATGAAAGATTTATTCCATACAATTTTTTAAATTCAATTGTTTTCTTAAATGAATTGATGAATTTATATTGTGAATTTAATGAAAATGATGAAATTAAGGAAAATATAATTTGTAATTTATTAATAAAATCTATTTCTAAAAATTGTGAATTATTAAAAAAATACAAAACTAATGATTTATTAAAAACAATTCCAGAAAATATTAAATTTGCAAAATATATATTTGAAGAATTTCAAAAAAATAATACATTAACAAAAGATATCATTCAAAAGATATGTAAAGAAAAATATTTGAAGCAAAAAACAATAAATGAAAAAAAAAAGTATGAAGAAAAAGAAAAAGAAAAAGAAATAAAACTTTCAAAAAAGAAAAGAAAAATATCAAATTGTTTTTATTCATATAAAAAACAATTTGATGTTATTAAAAATTGTCATAAAAAAAGAAATAGTTTTGAAGGAAAATCAAATCTTTTAAAAACAATTTATAATATATCTAATCAAAAATCAAATGAAAATAAAAAAAATTTACCTGATTTCTACTTTAATAAATTATTTTCTAAATATAATAAATATGAAAGAAAATTTTGTTTTAATCCAAAAAAATATTTATTATGGCATTTATTTTCTTATACTTTTTCAGATACAATATTTCATAATGAAAAATTTATAAATTTAAAAAAGAGTTTCCAATTATATTTTAGTGATTTGAATATTAATCAAAATAAAGATGAAAAAGGAATGGAACTTAATTATCCTACAAAGAAAAAAAATTTTACAGTTAATGCATATTATAAACCTTTTTTAAAACCTGATTTAAAATTTTTTAAAAATCCTTTTTTATCAATTTCACATAATTACTATATTAATAATAAAAAAGACCCTCGATTATTAAATATTAAATTCAAAAGAATTATTCCAAAAAAAAATGTAAATAATTATATTGAATGTGAATATATTTTTAATAAAGGTTCAATTTATGGTGGAATTCATTTTTATTATAATTATTTTGTATTTTTTGATGAATCTGAAAATGATGAGAGGTTTAAAAATAATAATTTTGATAAACAAATAGATTATGTCTTTTCTAGTGATGAAGAAGGAAAAAAAATAGGAATTAAAAAATATATTTTAATTTTTATTAATGATGTTGATGAAATATTAATTAGAAGATTTTATTTTCAAAATATTGGTTATGAAATATTTATCAATAATAAAAAATCATATCTTTTTAATTTCTTAAATTTAAACAATAGAGAAAAATTTAAAGAAGAATTTACGAAATATTGTAATAAATTAAAATTAAAACAAAAAACGAAAATATTTAAAGATGATTTGATAAAACATTTTAAAAAAGAAAATTATACAAATGATTATATAAAACGAAAATTATCTTCATTTCATTATTTATTAATGATTAATAAATATTCAACTAGAACTTACAATAATTTAAATCAATATTTAATAATGCCATTATTATTTTTATCAGAAACATATAAAAGAAAATTAGATCAAGTTATTTGTGTTCAAAAATTAGAAGAAAATATTGATAAACATGAATTAAAAATGAAATATGTATCAAATTATGAAATAAATCAATCACATTTTAATATTCATTATTCAAATCAAGGATTTATGATGTATTATTTAATTAGAGTAAATCCAATTACTACAGAAGCAATTAATTTTCAATCAGGAAAATTTGATAATCCAGGTAGAATTTTTAATTCAATTGAATCTTTTTATTCAACTTATCAAATAAGTGAAGAAAATAGAGAATTAATTCCAGAATTTTTTTATGATTATAATTTTATGCTTAATTTAAATAAAAATAATTTAGGTGAAATAAATAATAATCAAATTAATAATGTAAATGTATCACCTTTTAATAATACTGTTGAATATATTATTTATATGAGAAAACAATTAAATGAATTAGATGTTCATGATTGGATTGATATTATTTTTGGTTATTTACAAACTAAAAAAGAAAATGATAATTATGAACATTTTAGATTATTTCCAAAATATACTTATTCTCAATTTAATAATTTAACACAAAAAATAGATGAAATTAAGAAACAAAGAAATATTAACTCAATAATAAAATTTAGAGAGAATTTATCTTTTCTTTTATTAGGATATATTCCTTTACAAATTTTCTCTAGTCAACATGGTTGTAGAGAAAAAAATAAAACAAATTATAAAATAGATGATAATAAATTATTTAATAATTTCAATAAAATTTATCCTAATAAAGAAAAAAAAGTTTATTTTATTATTGAAAATAATATTATATTCTTATTAACTCAAAAATCTTTAGTTGAATTAGACGAAGATTTAAATAAAAAAAAGAAAATTGAATTTAACTTAAATAATCAAATATCTTTTTTACAAAACAATAATTGTTTTTGTCATTATATAAAAGATTATTATATTTTTTGTAGATTTATTGATTGTTCAATAAGACTATATTATACTGAAAAAGATTATGTATTCTTTTTTTGGAATTGTTTAGTTACTTCAATAGTTATTCAATGTTTAAAAAATGATAATAAAAAATATTTAATAATTGGTGATATATATGGTTATATTAGTAAATTAAGATTTTTAGAAAAAGAATTATCAATAAGAATAAATAGTTCTTATAAAAAACATAAATCATCAATTAATTTTTTAATTCAAGTTGAAAGATTAGATATTATTATATCTGCTGATAATAATAATACAATCGTTATATCAAATATTAACGATTTAGAAACAATATGCCAGATAAATTTAGATGAAAATATAGAAATTATATCTATATATGTCACAAAATATGATCTTCTTTATATTTGTTATAGTCAATTAAAAAAAAATAATATTTTATGTTATACATTAAATGGTTTATTGGTTCAGAAAAAATCATTTGATTTAAAATTTAACTTTACATATTATATAGAAGAATTTGATAAATTAGTTTTAATAGGAGATAATAAATGCATTATTTATGAATTATTTGATAATAAAATTGATACAAGAGATTTTAACAATTGTGTTAATTTTTTTTATATAAATAAAAATAATAATTTATATCTTATTTCAAAAGATCATAAATTAAAAAAAATACAAATAATAAATAAAAATTAAAATTAAAAAAATTTCTTATAATTTATTAAATGTCTTTTGAAAGACATAGTTCAATATATAATTTAAATTTATTAGAACAGATAACAAGAACAAAAGTATATAATTGTAATTATTGGAAAGAAAAATGTTTTTCATTAACAAGTGATTCATTATTAGATAGAGTATTTGAAATTCAATATATAGGAGGAATAATACCAACAACAAATCAACCAACAGATTTTTTATGTTTATTAGTAAAATTACTTCAATTAAATCCAAAAGAAGAAATAATAAATCTTTATTTAGATGATATATCAAATAAATATTTAAGAGCTTTAACAGTTTTTTATATTAGATTAACTTTTCCACCAATTAAAGTTTATACACTTTTAGAAAATTTATATAGTGATTATTCAAAATTGAGAATGATAAATAATAAAGGAAAATTTGAAATTATTCATATGGATGAATTTATTGATAATTTATTAACTAAAGAAAGTATATTTAATATTGCAATGCCACAATTAACTAAAAGATATATTTTAGAAGATACTAATAAATTACCTCCAAGAAAAAGTTTATTAGATGATGATTTAAAAATTCAAAGTGATAATGATGAAGAAGAAGATTTTGATATTTTTAAAGATATTAATTTACCTAATGATTTTTTTAAAGAAAAAAAAAGAAAAAGAAATGAAAATATTAATGAAAATAAACCAGAAAAAAAACAAAAAGTAGAAGATAATATTAATGAAAATGAAAATAAAAATGAAAAAGAAGAAATTGATTTATCAAAATTAGACCCAAATTCAGATGAATATTGGTTAGCAATGAGAAAAAAAATTGGTTTAAATTAATTTAATTCTTTTATAAAATAAATTTTACAAATCAATTTATTTGAAAGAATAAGAAAAAATATAATTAATACAAGTTTTGTTTTATTCTAATTAAAGAAAATACTTATATTAATTGATTATATTTGAAAGTTATTTTTAATAATTATTTATAAATATTTATTATTTGTTTATTTTAAAATTTAAATTATTAAATTTTAAATTTAATGAATGTTAATTTGATAATGAATAATTTCAATCAATTAAAAGAAAATATTCAAAAAGTTTTTAATTATGATGAAAAAATAAATGATTATTTTAATTTTGAAGAGTTAATCACATATAGAGATTGTAATATTAATATTTTAGAAAAATTATATTTTTATTTGATAAATAAATGTAATCTATTAATAAAATTATCAAATAATAAAAATTTAATTATATTTCTTTGTTGTATTTTTAAATATATACATATTAAAAATAATAATTTTATTTTTCATTTAGGAGAAAAAAATAATAATATTTATTTTATATTAAAAGGAAAATGTAAAATTTTATTGTCAAAAGAAAAAGAAGTATATATGTCTGAAGAAGAATATATTCTATTTCTACTTAAATTATATTATTATGATGAAAAAGAACTCTTTAAAAGAACAATAATAAATAATAATAATTTATATGGAGTGAATTCATATTATTATTTTGATAGAATATTATTAAATTATTTTGAAAAATATAAAGATATAAAATTATATTCAGAAAATATAATAAATGATAATATTATAGAAAGAAATGAACATATGTTAATTCAAGAAAAATATTTAATATCTATATTAATAAAAATAATTAAAAAACTAGGAAAAAAAGGACATTTACCAAAATCATATTTATTAAATACAAATTATGAAGAATATATTAAAAGAACACATCCAATTTTTATTATAAAAGAAACTGAAGAAGAAAATGAATTAATGACAAAAAATGTAAGGAAAAAATGTTTAATTTCATATTATATTAATGGACCAACATTATCAAAAGGAGATTATTTCAATGAACAATTTACATTAAATAATTCAGAAAATATTGCTATTGTTTCACTTGAAGATGTATATTTAGGAATAATAACAAATGATTGTTTTAATTTTGAAATAATAAATGAAAATTTTTATTCTAGTAAAAAAATTAATACTGAATCTATTTTAAATCATCCAATTTTTAAAGGAGTAAGTAAAGAAATTTTCGATAATTATTTTTCAAAAAGATTTAAATTTAATGTTGGAGTAAAAGGAGATTTTCTTTTTAAAACTGGTGATATTCCAAATAATATTTATTTTTTAAAGAAAGGAATTGTTGAAATAATTTATAAAGATAAAACAATATCAATTTATGATAATAGTGATATAATTGGTGCAGAAAATTGTTATAATAATGAAAATAAGTATTTTTTAAGTGCAAAAATTAAAAGTGATAAAATTGAATATTTTTCTTTAACAAATAATCAAATGAAAAAAATAATAAATGAAAATAAAACAATAAGTAAAAATTACAAACAATATATTTTAATAACCAAAAATTTAATTACTGAAAATATAAATAAAATAATCAAGAATGATAAAACAAAAAAAAAAATGAAAATTGATACAATTTTTCCTAAAATACCAAGAGATTTATTAACCAAATTTTCAATTAATAATATATTAAATCGAAAAAAGAATTATTCAGGTCCTAAAAAACTTAAAACTTTACTTAATATAAAAGATAAAGAAAACATATTATTAAAAAAAGAAAAAGAAAGAAAAGAAACAATAGATAAAGATATTGATTTGGAAAATTTAGAAAATTTTGATATTTATAATTTAAAAAGTAAATCTTATAAATTAATTCCAATTAAACTAAATAAAAAAAAATTAATAATAGAAAAAAAAGATGATATGAATAATAAAACTAAAAATTACTCTCAAAATAAAGAAAACTCTATTTCTTTAAGTAAAGATAATAATATTTCTTTAACAAAGGAAATTAAAATTTTATTTCAAAATAGACTACCACATTTTTCAAAACTTTCATTTCGAAGAAAAAAATTAAACAAAATTAATTTATCAAATAGAAGTAATAAAAATGTTTCTGAAAAAATCCCACACAAAAAATTAAAAATTATAAAATTAAATGAAATGACAATCACCAATTACTCAAAAACAAAAAAGAAAGTAGAAAAATCATTTTAAAAACAAATAAAAAAATCAATATATATTCTAATATTTTAATGTAATATAAATATAATATAAAAAAAAAATAAAATGAAATTTAATAAATTTAAATATAACTTATATAAAAAATGGTAGATATAATAGGTCGTTTAAAGCAAAAATTAAATACATCCTCAAATTCAAATATTCCAGAAATTCAATTTTTAGAAAAATCAGATTTAAGTGCAGCACTTAATAGAGGCTTTGTTGAATTATATCATACACAACCAAAAAATCCAGTTTTATTTTTATCCAAATTTTTATATAAAGAATCAAAAGCAAAAGAATTAAAAAAAAAAATAAAACAAGACGATTTATATAGAGATAAACTAGAATTTCAATTTTTACAAAAAGAAAAGAGAAAAGAAGAAGAAAAACAAAAACAAAAAGAAATTCAAACAAAATATGAAGGAAAACAAAACGATTTACTAAAACAAATACAAACTTGTCAAGATTTTTGGTTAGGTTTTAATAAAATATGTGAAGATTTAAAAAATTTAGTAAATGCAACAGGAGTATATATAGCATTATATGATTTAAAGAGAAAGGCAGTAACAGAAGAAGATGATGAGAATGGTCACATTGATCCATCAAATACAAATGTAATAAGATACATAGCATGGAATAATGATCATAGTTTCCTTCATGGCAAATGCATTGAACCAAATGGAGGAGTAACTTATGATTTAATTGATCCTAATGCAGCTGCTAAAAATGTTCCAGTTGGTGATAATGTTAATAATGAAAATAATGAAAATCCTCCTCCTGAAAATCAACAACCTGAAAATCCACCAACTGAAAATGCTAATCCTGATAATAAAAATCCTGATAATAAATCACCTGATATTAATAATGATAAAAAAGATGAAGTTAATGAAGAAGAAAGAGAAATTAATAGTTTATTAATTAATGATGTTGTTACTGAACCAAGAATTAAATTTTTTAGAGAACCACGTTTAGGTTGTTATTTAGCTTTAGATTTAACTTATCAAACTTCTATGTCTTATGATTCTTTATTAAGTGCTATTAAATGTACTAAAGAATATGAAGAAAGTAAATCACAACAAGAAGGAAGATATAAAGAATGGAAAGAACAACAAGATGAAATTAAGAAACAAATTGCAGAAATTAAAGAAATTCAAGCTAAAGAAGAAGAAGAGAGAAAATTATTAGAAGGTGAAGAAGGTGAAGAAGGAGAAGAAGGTGAAGAAAAGAAAGAAGGTGAAGAAGGAGAAGAAAAGAAAGAAGAGGAAAAAAAAGAAGAAAAAAAAGAAGAAAAAAAACCTGAGAAAAAAGAAGTTAAAAAAGATAAAAAAGATAAAAATCAACCTGAAGAAGAAGAAGTTAATTTAGAAGATTTAGAAAAACAATTAACTGAATGGACTGAAGAACCAGTTCAATTAGTTGAATATGATAAAGAAGATAAAAAAGTTTTATTGTGTTTAGATACAATGGGTCAAGATAGAATTTTTGAAGATAAAGAAATTGATTTTATAAAAATTGTTGGAAAGACTATAAGAACTTCAATGGAAAAATTAGAGAAAAAATTACTTGAAAAAGATAGAGATATTAGAATTAAATTTGATGATGCTGAAACAAAAATTAAAGAAGATGAAAAATTTAATGAAGAAACTTATGAAACTTTAATTCAAAAATCAATTAATGATTATTATGCAAGTGAAGAATATAAATCAAAAAATATTCAAGATGATGAAGTTAAAGAAAGAGAAGGTGAAATGCAAAGATGTCGTTATTTAGGTAATTTAATATTAAATGGAGATATGAAGAATATTTTATATAAATTTGATGAATTTGAATTTGTAGAATATACTCAAATTTTCCAAAGTTTATTATATTTCGCACATATTGATCCTTTAATAATAAATGAAAATGAAACAAATAAATTAGAATGGAAAAAAGCTAAAAAAGAATGGAGAAAAATTTTTCCTTATATTTCTAGTTACAATCCAATAGGACCTAAACCTGAAGAAGTAAAAGGGATTTATAAATTAAATAAAATTAAAGAAAATTTAGAAGCATCTATTAGTAAAAGAGATGAAGTACAAAAATATTCATTTTCACTTTTACAATTAGTTGATTATATTTTATTAGTAATTAAAATTAGATATGATGATATTGAACAAAGATATAATACAGTTAAACAATATAAACAAGAAAGAGATGAAATTATAAAAGCAAATGAAGAAATAGATGAAGAGAGAAATAAATTAATTGAAGAATTTAAACAAATTAATCCTAATTTTGTTCTTCCTGGAGAAAAAGTAGAAGAAGAAAAAAAAGAAGGTGAAGAAGTAAAAGAAGGAGAAGAAGTTAAAGAAGAAAAAAAAGAAGGAGAAGAAGTTAAAGAAGGTGAAGAAAAAAAAGAAGGTGAAGAAAAGAAAGAAGAAGAAAAGAAAGAAGGTGAAGAAAAGAAAGAAGAAGAGAAAAAAGAAGGTGAAGAAAAGAAAGAAGGTGGAGAAGAAGAAGAAGAAATTAATTTTGAAGAAGAATTAAAGAAATTTGATGATGAACATCCTAAACAAGAAGTTCCTCCTGATATGGAATATGATTTAGATAATGATTATGATATTGAAAGAAGTTAAATTTAAATTTTTTTTAAAAAAAAATTCTATTTATTTTTTTTTAATTTATTTCAACACTTTAAAATTATTTAATTTTATTTTTAATTTTCAATTTTTATTTTTTTATTATACAGGATGCCTTAAAACAAAAAAGCAAAAAGAAAAACAAACAAATAAAACAATAGAAACAACAATTCCAATATTTCTCCAAATTTTACTATTAAATAAAACACCATCACCTTCATCATGAACTTTAACAAAAACAAAACCTAAAAAAAATCCAAATAATAAACCACCTAAATGACCCCAATTATCAATCATACTATTATTAAAACCATAAGAAATATTAATAAAAACAATCATAATCATAAAAATTAAATTACAAAATTTATTCATTGGTCCCATTACTCTATCTAAATAATTCCAATTAATTAAATTAAAAGATAAATAAGCACCTAAAATACCAAAAATTGCAACAGAAGCACCAACACCAGGACTATTACTAATTAAACAACTGAAAATTCCACCTCCAATATTAGATAATAAATAAACTAATCCTGCATTTAATAAACCAACATGATATTCATATAATGAACCAACTATAATTTGACTAAATAAATTCATACAAATATGAATCAGATTTGCATGTAAAATTCCAAAAAGAATTAAACGATGAATTTGACCTGAATGTATTTTTGATGGTATTTTCATACCAAATTTATCTAATGTATTATATTTTGGTGCTAATAATTCTGTTGCTGATTTTTGAATTCCGAAACATAATGTTATTATGTACACTATTATATCTATTAATGATACCCAAAATATTACACTTTTAATTGTGAAATGAGGACAACACATTGATTTTAAAAAATGAGGAAAAGTTTCTTCTCTTATATTTCCTATTGGTTCATTTTCTGATGACATTAACATTGCGGGACGGAAATTTTGATTATTATCATTATTTCTATTGTTATTATTATTACCAAATGAATTAAATCCATGAATATTAGAACTCATTTTATTTTTAATTATATTATTAATTATTTTAATTAAATATATTTTTTTTATTTTATTTTTTAAATGAATTCATTATCTGATTATAAATCTCCTTTAATAATTGATTTTGGGACTGACAATATTAAAGTAGGGATTTCAGGACAAAAAGAATCAATTTTAATTTTTAAGAATATAATTGGTTTATTAAATGACAATAATAAATTAATTGGTACAGATTGTATTAATAATACTCAAATTGATTTTCCTAAAACAAGAAATTTAGTACAAAATGGTATTTTTTTAAATATAAATGATATACCATTTCTTTTTAATTATATATATAAAAAATTATTAATTCCAGAAAATGAAATAACTGAACATCCAATTTTAATAAGTGAACCTATATTAAATTTAAAAAAAAATAGAGAAAAAATTGCAAATTTTTTATTTGATAATTTAAATATTCCTGCAATTTCTTTTGCATCTCAACCAGTATTATCAATTTTTAGTACGAGTTTAACAGATGGTATAATTTTAGATAGTGGAGAAGGAATAACTCAAAGTTGTATAATTCAAAATGGTATTCCTATTAAAAATACATATGTAAGATGTGATTATGGAGGAAATGAAATAACAAATTATTTTAAAGATATTGTTAAAAATTCAGGTTATTCATTTGTAACTACTCAAGATATGTTATTATTAAAAAAATTAAAGGAACAAATTTGTTATGTAAATTGTGATGGAAATTTTCCTAATCAAAGTGAATTTAAATTACCTGATAATAGTATTATAAAATTAGGAGAAGAAAAAGTATTAGCAACGGAATTGTTATTTAATCCATCTTTAAATAATTTAAAATATTTAAGCTTTCAAGAAATGATTATTAATTCTGTTAATGGTTTTGATATTCAATTAAGAAGGAATATGTTTCAGAATATTATTTTATTTGGTGGTAATACTAAGTTTAAAGGAATTCAACAAAGAATGAGTAAAGAAATTAAAAAATTAGCTCCTAAACATACAAAAATTAAAATATTAACTTTTCCAAAAATAAGCAATCCAGTTATTCAAGGAGGAATTTTTGTTTCTTCTTTAAATTCATTTAAAGATATGTGGATAATGAAAAATGAATTTTTAGATAAAGGTTATAATATAATACATGAAAAAGTAATATAATAAATTAAAAAAAATTAAAAAGAAAAAATAAAATTTTAATGGGGTCAATAAAATAATTAATTGTGAATTTAATAAAATATTAAAAATAAGTAAAAGAAAAATAAATATTATAAATTATAAATGAATGGTAGAAATATAATGTGAAAAAAAATAAAAAAATTTAAAATTAAAAAAAAGAAAATAAATAATAAAATATAAAAAATAAAAATAAAAATGAAAAAAAAAATAAAAATGGTTTAAGATATAGCATGACTCTGTATAAGCAAAATGTTGTAAACTCTTTAAAAA
>JAEEGK010005308.1_pt1 | contig 31165 bp, 27 predicted proteins | sample 8958771 | NCBI WGS metagenome assembly JAEEGK01 (sample SAMN16246547, study PRJNA631951) | gut metagenome | biome: gut microbiome; feature: rumen; material: SC-attached | host: Bos | place: Iran: Karaj | collected 2018-10
GGCGGGATGCCCCTATGAGCGCAATAAATATCCACAAACTACTCCGTTGAATCGAAGGGAATACTTTTCTTCACTTTTTTCAAAAAAGACTTGCAAAAGTCTTAGAATACCCTCTGGCCAAGTGGAAAAAGTTCCTTGCCCTGTCGCATTTCTGGGATCCGGCCAACTTGCTTGTCCCGATCATGCTGGCGCCGTTGTTATTCCTAACCTTACCCTGGGTATCGGCCCTGCCCCTGCTGCTTATCCTTTACGCGCTGAGCGTCCTCAACGGATATCTGGCAATGCGCATCAAGCGACGCGGGTCATACCAGTCGGAAAAGAAGGTTTCAGTATCTTTTCTCGGCGAGGCTTCCCTGTCAAGCCGTCATGCCCGCTTCGGGCTGCAGTATAAGAGTTTCCTGAGGTCGAAGAGGATGTGGATATCGGTCGTGTTTTGTTTCGCCTTTTTTGTATTTGAGTACATAACTAGTTACACAGTGTCGGGAAAATTAAGGACATCAGGCACTATTATGCTATTCATGGCTGTGTATTACCCGATTTGCGAGCCCCTTCAATTTGGGTTAGGCATTGAGGCAAACAGCTTCAGCGCCCTTTGGACCAGGCCGGGCCACCTTTCGGAAATCCTGAATGACAAATACCGGTTCGGAATGATGATGGGCGGGATTATCGCTACGATCATGCTTATCCTGCATTTTACGATGCATACCCCTATCCTGGAACCGCTGAGCTACGTGTTTTTCGTGGTCGGACTGGGTAGTATGATTCATCTGGTCCAAGCATACCGATGCGTACCGTTCGACCTGTTCGGTACGGCTTTCTTTAATCACCAGGGCACCAGTTCCTCTTTCTCCTTGATATCCGTTGTGGGCATAGTGATTGTCATGACGGTGGCCATTTACGCGGATCAGAGCATTCCCGCTCCCTATTCCCACGCGGTCCTTACCGGCCTCGGCCTTCTGGGATTTGCGATTCATCGGCCCGTCTTCCGCATGTCGGAGAAGGCCTTCCTCAAGAAGCGGTACAAATACATGGAAAACTATTCTAAAAAATGATACATTTCAGCCAACTCAGCAAACAATACGCGGAAAGGACCGTCCTGGACATTCCGGAACTGAACCTGAAAGAGGGCGAACTCGTCGGCCTCGTGGGCAACAACGGCGCGGGAAAGACCACGATGATGCGCCTGATGCTGGACCTGATCCAGGCGACGACCGGCGTCGTCACCATGGAAGGGAAACCGGTCAACGAGGATGAAACCTGGAAGCAGTTCACGGGCTCCTATCTGGACGGTACCTTCCTCATCGAGTTCTATACGCCGGAGGAATTCTTCGGCTTTGTGGCCGAGGCTTACGGCATCCCGGACGACGAGCTGAAATCCCGCCTCGAACGCTTCGAGACGCTGATGAACGGAGAGATCCTGGGAACGAAGAAACTGATCCACGATTTCTCCAACGGTAACCGGCAGAAGATCGGCATTATCGCCGCCATGCTGGTGAATCCCCGCGTGCTCATCCTGGACGAGCCTTTCAACTACTTGGATCCCAGTTCGCAGATCACTGTGGCGCACCTGATCCGGCAGATGAATGAGGAGCTGGGGACCACCGTGCTGGTATCCAGCCACAACCTCAACTCCATCAACGATATCTGCCGTCGTATCATCCTGCTGGACAAGGGAAAAGTCTATCTGGACAAGGAGCACGTCCCCGGTTCGCAGGACGCGGAACTGGAGGATTACTTCTTCCACGCCGCCCAGTAATTCTTCGGGGCCGAGGGGTGATTTTTGCGAGAAATTGTTTATATTTGTATGTTTTGAATATAAAAGATACACTATATGAACCTGACTATTTCCAGCACCAATCTCCTGAAGGCCCTGATGGATGTTTCCAAGGCCATTCCGTCCAAGTCCCCGCTGCCCATTCTGGAGAATTTCCTCTTTGTCCTGAAAGACGGCAAACTGGAGATCACCGCATCGGACTCGGAACTCACGCTGCGCACCAGCATTGAGGTAGAGGTCGCCGAGCAGGATGGCGCCATCGCCGTCCCGGCCCGTCACATGATTGACCTGCTGAAAGAACTTCCGGACCAGCCCGTGGGCATCAAGACCGTGAGCGACAGCTCCTTCGAGTGCACCTGGGCCAGCGGTAACTCGGCCCTCCCGTATTTCCCGGCCGACGATTACCCGGAGATCAAGTCCACCGGCGAGGACGCCCTCAAGGTCGTCTTCCCCGCCGAAAGCCTGGTAGAAGGCATCCAGAGCACCGTTTACGCCACCGCCGACGATGAAATCCGTCCGGCCATGAACGGTATCTTCTTCGATATCGCCCCGGAAAGCACCACCCTCGTCGCTTCCGATTCCCACAAGCTCATCTGCTACACCACCAAGGATGTCCAGGCTTCCGAGAAGGCCTCCTTCATCCTGCACAAGAAGCCGGCCGGCGTGCTGCGCTCCATTATCGGCAAGGATGTGGAGAATGTGGAAATCGCCTTCGACAGCGCCACCGCCCAGTTCACCTTCGGCAGCACCACCATGATCTGCCGCCTGGTCGTGGGCAAGTACCCGAAGTACCGCGACGTCATCCCCATGAACAATGCCAACGTGCTGCAGATAGACCGTCAGCTCCTGCTGAACACCGTCAAGCGCGTTGCCGTCTGCGCCAACAAGGCCAGCAACCATATCAAGTTCACCCTGAAGGAAGGCCAGCTGGAGATCTCCGCACAGGACCTGGGCTTCGCCCTCGCCGCCTACGAGAAGATCAACTGCAACTATGCCGGTGAAGAACTCACCATCGGCTTCAAGTCCACCTTCCTCACGGAGATCCTCTCCAACATGGGATGCAACACCCTGGTCATCAAGTTTGCCGATGCCCGCCGCGCCGCCCTCCTTCTCCCCGCCGAGGAAGAGGCCGAGACCGAAAAGGTTTGCGGCATCTTAATGCCTATCATGATCCAGTAACCTTCGGTCACTGGATCCGTTTCACTAACGTTACCTCCACCCTAAATCCCTCCCCTCGGGGGAGGGACTTTCTATCGCCCCTTCGGGGCTCCAAGTATTATGGAACTAAATTTAGAGAGACCGTTACTATTCTTCGATATTGAAAGTACGGGATTAAATATTGCCACTGACTGTATTGCCGAGCTGAGCTTTGTAAAGGCGTTCCCCGGAGGGGAGACGCGGATCAAGACCTGGCGTTTCAAGCCCTGGGACTATGTGGCTCAGAAGCAGTATCCGATTCACCCGCAGGCATCGGCCGTGAACGGCCTCAAGGACGAGGACCTCAAGGACTGCCCCCGCTTCTGCGACAGCGTGGACGAGGTGATCTCCTGGATCGCCGACGCAGACCTGGCCGGCTTCAACAGCGCCAAGTTCGACCTGCCCATGCTGGCCGAAGAGATCGAGCGTGTACGCCTGTACATGAAGAAGGACATCGACATCGACCTGCACAGCAAGCTCATGGTGGACGTGCAGAATATCTACCACTACATGGAGCCGCGCAACCTGAAGGCCGCCTACCGTTTCTACTGCGGAGGCGAGGACTTCGAGAACGCCCATACCGCCGAGGCCGATACCGTAGCCACGTACGAGGTGCTCAAGGGCCAGCTGGACATGTATCCGGACAAGCTCAAGAACGACGTGGGCTTCCTGGCCACCGTCGCAGGCCGTCCCCGTACCGTGGACTATGCCGGCCGCCTCATCCTCAATGAGAACGGAGAGGCCGTGGTAAGCTTCGGCAAGCACAAGGGCAAGACCGCCCGCCAGGTCTGGGAGACGGAACCGTCCTATTTCGCCTGGATCGAAGGCGGCGACTTCACCCTGGACACCAAGCGCCAGTTCGCCCAGCTCAAGGCCCAGTTCCAGAAGGAACGCAAGGAGGCCCTGAACCGCCCCGCCACCAACGACGAACTCCAGAACCTGGCCGACAAGTTCAACGGCCGCCTGTTCTAAAAAAGAGATGCCCGGTCGGAGCCGGGCATGACAGACACCTCGTTCGTCATGGCCGACCTGATTGGCCATCTCGTTTTATTTGTCGCTGCGGACGAAAATCATGGCCATCAGCGGGAGGGCCAGGATGGCCATCGTAGCGCTGATGGGCAGGTAGATGCCGAAGTTGACGAATTCCACCACCAGATAAGTGACCAGCAGGAGGCCGACACCCATGCCGCTGCTGATGAGGTAGTGCACGCGGATGTCCTGGCTCTTGCAGATGAGGCGGCTCAGGTTGGGCACGCCCAGGGAGATGAAGCCGATAGGGCCGCAGATGCTCACGGCGCTGGTCACCAGGCACATGATCGCCAGCAGCAGGAAGGCCTTTCCCCAGGAAGAAATCTCCGTCTCCTCCTTGAAATGGCGCGTGAGCAGACCCGCCTGCGAAAGCGCAGCAGACAGGCCGATGGCGAACAGCACCAGCGAGAAGATGATATCCCCCGTCGTCACCCCTTCCAGACGGAAGTTGGCGGCGCCCCAGAGGTAATACTGCTTGAGCAGGTCTCCCGTGGGGGCGTTCGTCACCACGATCGTTCCCAGCGAACCGATAAACGTACCGAACAGGATACCGAAGGTAATCAGCTGCTGGGTATTCACCTTGAGGGTGATGAAAAAGCAGATGATGGTGCACAGGAGCGTGCAGAAGAAACTGCCCACCGTCAGGGAGCAGGCTCCGCTCATGGTGGCGGCGGCCGCACCCAGGCACGCGGCGCTGCCCAGGCCGAGGCTATAGACATCTCCCAGCTGGTTGCGCCACAGATACTGCATCTGAATACCTCCGATCGGCAGGGCGATGCCGGAAATCAATACGTATAAAAGGCTTAGTAACATAAGTTTACCATTCGAATTCAAGTGTGATCATCCCATTGATTCCGGGCATGGGATACCCCTGTACGATCTCGTAGGACCGGTTGAAGATATTCTTGCAGACAGCCCCTACCTTCCATCGGTAGAACCGCCGCGAAAGGGAGACATCGCTGGTACTCCAGGGAGCAACATAATAGTCGGACGTATTGGCCGACCGGGACCACCGGGCGCCGGTAAGCGCCGTATCCCAGTTCAGATGCCATTGCTCATAACTGAAGGCAAGGCCGATGCTGCCGCTGTGCAGCGGAATATAGGGAATCTGGTTCCCCCAGGTCTGGCTGCCGGGCGAACTGTGGTCCAGCGCCCGCTGATAGGTATAGCGGAACACCGCCTTTACTTCCAACGCTCCTTCATAACCGGCTTCGGCCTTCACGTCCAGTCCCGTCACATCCACCTTGCCGATGTTCAGCATGGTCCAGCGGAACTGCGAAGACGTGGGAATGGCCACGATCTTGTCGGTAACATGGTTGTAGTACGGACTCAGCCGGAAGGCCCAGGACCAGGCCGCCGACCGTCCGGAGGAGAGGTTGACATCGGCCCCGATCTGCGTGGCCGATTCGGGCGAAAGGCGCGCGTTGCCCATGAGGCTGTAATACAGGTCGTTGAAGGAAGGGAGCCGATAGCTGCGCCGGGCGAACGCACTCACCTCCATCCAGGGCCGGGGTGAGTAATAGACGGAAACGGACGGCATCCAGGCATCGCGGTAGCTGTCTTCGGCCGACCAGCCGCCGGCCGACGGCGTCATGAACCAGTCCCGGGCGCCCATATACACCAGACTGGCCGCCGTACGGAACTCGTCCCAGGCCAGTTTGGAAGCCAGGGCACCGGTAAAGGTGAGCCGGCGGGGCGTGACGAACTGCCCCATGTCGGAGTTCAGCCCGGCAAACTGGACGTCTGTGGCGAGGTCCACGGTCCAGGGATAGGCCAGGATATAGGACTGCGCCAAAGAGAGATATCCGCTCTGCTGCCGGTAATGCAAATCATAGGGCAGCGCCATGGGATTCTTCTCCGGATGCGTATCGTAGTGGGTGTAACTGTTGGCGTATTTGAACTTGACCGCCGCAGAATAACGGTCTGTCAGGGCCTGCGACCATCCGCCCTGGACGAAGAGGTCCTGGTCGGCCTGGCGTTCGGCGCTGAAGGGGAAACCCACCGCCCGGCGGATAACCGGTCCGGGGAAGCCCCGTTCGGAGCCGTAACTGTAAATATGCAGGTTCCAGTCTCCTCCACGGAGCATCCTGGACAGGCGGGCTTCCAGGCGCATACTGCAGATGTCTCCGTTCTCCCGCACCTGCGTGGTGTCAAAACAGGGATACTTATACTTGCCGTTGCTGCTGAGGAACTCCCCGCTGACCGTAAGGTTTAAAAGCGGCTTCAGTTCTTTCTTCCACAGGACAGAAGGATTGACGGTGGCGAAAGACCCGCCCCGCAGGCGGATGCGATACCCCTCCGGGTAATAGGCATAAGCATCCATATCCAGATATACGGCCGCGCCGGCCGCATATTCCCGGGCCGTCTGCAGGCGGTTGCTTTTCTGTCCGCTGTACAGGGAGACCATCCCCAGCATGTCCGTGGAGAAACGTCCCAGGTCCACCTGCATGTTCTGGGCATTGTCAATCTGGATACCGTCCAGGAAGATGCCCACATGCTCGCTGCCCAGGCTGCGCACGTTGACGGTCTTCAGGCCCCCCACGCCGCCATAATCCTTAACCTGGACGCCTGTGAAGTGTCCCAGGATATCGGCCACCTGCATGGGCGCCAAAGGAGATTGGCCGACAGCCACCCATTCCGTCGCCTTGACGACAGAACGGCTTTTCACCGCAACGATCTCGGAGGCCGATAAAGTATCTGCTTCCTGGCCGGATAACGACCAGGAAACAGACAGAATCATCAAAAAGGATATGAGTCCTTTCAGGCGCACTAATACAGGGCGAAGTGACCGGGGCATACGCCGGCCGTCACCGTCCAGAGTTTGCTGCCGTTATGGTAGCAGGCGACGGTACCGGGGTTGAAGTAGTCGCCGGCGTCGGACACGAAGAAGGTGGAAGCATCCAGGGCGGCCAGGCCGTAAGGAGCCTCCGTAATGGTCAGGTTCCAAGCAGACTTGGCGCCATCGACGGCGGCCCAGGAGGCATAGACATGGGTAGCGTACCAGTCCAGTTCGCTTTCGGTGCCGATGCAGTACACCTTGTCGCCGCAGATAGCGGAAACGCTTACGTAGTCTGCCACTTTCTCCACGCTCTCAGGATGGGCAGCCGTGAAGGTATAGAGGCCGGAGTGGACGTCATTGTAGTTGCCCAGGGTGGTCACATAGATGCGGCCCTTGCCGTCGGAATAGACGTTCTTGAGGTTCACCTGGACGGTGACGGTCTTTTCTACCTTGAAGGAGGCGGCATCAATGATGCTCACCGTATTGTCATAGGCATAGTCGGGACCCAGCTGGCTGGAGATACCGCCGGAATTGGCCACATACAGCTTGCCGTTATAGACAGCGATGCCTTCGGGCTGATAACCCACCTCAACGGTGCCTTCGACCTTCTTGCTGCCCAGGTTGATGCGGTACACCTGACCCTTGCAGTTCTTGGAATCGACAATGTTATAACCCTCATAAGTCGCAAACGCACCAGCCCAGGAAGTCACATAGGCATAGTTACCGTCAAAGGCGATGTTGCGGGGCGTGGGCACTTTGATGGCGGCGATTTCCGTCTCATCCTCGGCCGAAATCACTTCGACGATACCCGAGTTGTTCACCACGATCCAGGCCTCGTCGCCATGGATGGCGATGTCGTTACCTACGTCACCAAGGCCGGCACCGATCTCCGGATTCATCTTCTTGAAGCTGCCGGTGACGTACTTTCCATCCTGGAAGCGGAGGAAGTCCAGCGAAGCGTTGTTGGAGCCCAGACCGCCCTCATTGAGGACAAAAAGTTTGCGGGCCGATGTAGAAAGGGAGGATACTTCTACGGCAGTGCCGTCCAGAGTGGAATCCTTTGAAGGAACAGGGTCCTTCTGGCACGCGCAGAATGCGAACGCACCACAGAGCAAAAGCAAGAATGCTTTTTTCATAAAAATATTGAACCGTTTATACCGAAGCTTGTCCCCGAGCTCCTACGTTAAACTTGACAAGGCAGGTCTTCTGACTGCTCCCGGCGCGGCGCCTTCTCGCACATGCGTGCAATGACATACTGCCGGACCGTTAAGGAGTTCACAGCTGCGGGCACAGTTCCGGACTTTCACCGGCTTCCCTTTTCAGGCACCCCCGGCACGGGGCGTGCACACCTTTGTCCGGCGCAAAGATACATAATTTTTGTATCTTTGTATCATAATTCTGAATCATGGATATCATCAATAACGCTTACGTATCGGACAAGTACCAGTACACCATGGGAAAGTCCTATCTCGAATGTGGGAAACAGGACCAGATCGCCGTATTCAACCTCTTCTACCGCCAGGCCCCGGAGAATAACAACTGGGCCGTAGTGAGCGGCACCGAGGAAGTCATCCAGATGGTACAGGCCCTGGGTTCCGAACCGGAAGAATTCTACGAGAAGTTCCTCCCGGGAGACGCTTACAAGGAGTTCCGCCACTACCTGGCCACCATGAAGTTCACCGGAGACCTCTACTGCATGCGCGAGGGCGAAATCGCCTTCCCCAACCAGCCCATCGTCACCGTCGTGGCTCCCATGATCGAAGCCCAGGTACTGGAGACCCCGATGCTGTGCATCCTCAACCACCAGATGGCCGTGGCCACCAAGGCATCCCGCGTATGCCGTTCCACCGACAAGCCCGTTTCCGAGTTCGGCTCCCGCCGCGCCCACGGTCCCTGGGCCGCCGTCTATGGCGGTAAAGCCGCCCAGATCGCCGGCTGCGCCAGTTCTTCCAACATCCTTACCGGAGCATTCAACAACGTGCCTTCCACCGGCACCATGGCCCACAGCTTCATTACTTCCTACGGCAGCACCGTGGAAGGAGAGCACAAGGCCTTCTGCGACTATATCAAGACCCACCGCGGAGAGAACCTGATCCTGCTGATCGATACCTACGACACTCTGCGCTGCGGCGTCAAGAACGCCATCCGCAGCTTCCGCGAAAACGGCATCGACGACACCTACGGCCCCGGCTACGGCGTGCGTCTGGACAGCGGTGACCTGGCCTTCTTGTCCCAGGAAGTCCGCGCCATCCTGGACGAGCACGGCCTCACCAAGTGCAAGATCTTCGCCACCAACGGCCTGGACGAATACCTCATCACGGACCTGGAGCGCCAGGGCGCCAAGATCGACAGCTACGGCGTCGGCGACGCCATCGCCACCTCCAAGGCCGCTCCCTGCTTCGGCAATGTGTACAAGCTGGTCCAGATCGACGACCAGCCCGTCATCAAACGCTCCGAGGACAAGATCAAGCTCATCAACCCGGGCTTCCAGATCACCTGGCGTATCTCGGCCCAGGACAGCGTGAAGGGCAACCACTACGACGGCTACGTGCACAAGGTGGACGTCACCTGCCTGCGCGGAGACGAGATGGACATGGCCCTGCAGCACGGAGAGACCGTCACCGTCCGCGACGAGTACGACTTCTACAAGTACAAGACCTTCGAGCAGGGTACCTACGAGGCCCGTCCGCTGCAGCACCAGGCCATCGCCAAGGGCGTCCGCGTGTGCCCGCAGCACACCCTCGGCCAGAAGAAGCAGTTCTATCAGGACAACCTGCACCACTTCTCCCCCGCCGAAAGACGTCTGATCAACCCCCACTATTACAAAGTGGACATCTCAAACGCCCTTTACGACGTCAAGATGTCCATCATCGGTAAGCTTGTGAAGGAAATCGAGAACTTCCGTATCGATTAATCCAGATCGTCGGCGTCCGTCACCGCGGCGCCCTTGCCCATCAGGTAAGTTTTCATAAACTCATTGATATCACCGTCGAGCACAGCCTGTGTATCGGCGGTGTTGTATCCTGTGCGCAGGTCTTTGACCAGTTTGTAGGGATGCAGGACGTAGTTGCGGATCTGGGAGCCCCACTCGATGCGCTTCTTCTGGCCTTCTAGCTCGGCCTGTTTTTCCTGGCGCTTCTTGAGCTCGATGTCGTAGAGGCGGGATTTGAGGATGAGCAGGGCGCGCTGACGGTTGTCCTGCTGGCTTCGGGTCTCGGTGTTTTCCACCATGATGCCGGAGGGGATGTGGCGCACGCGGACGCCGGTCTCCACCTTGTTCACGTTCTGGCCGCCGTGGCCGCCGCTGCGGAAGGTGTCCCACTCCAGGTCGGAGGGATTGATCTCGATATTGATGCTGTCGTCCACCAGCGGATACACGAACACGCTGGAGAAAGTAGTCTGCCGTTTGCCCTGGGCGTTGAAGGGGGAGATGCGCACCAGGCGGTGCACGCCGTTCTCGGCCTTGAGGTAGCCGTAGGCATAGTCGCCTTCCACCTCGATGATCGTACTCTTGATGCCGACTTCTTCGCCTTCCAGCAAAGACGTCACCGTGTATTTGTAGCCGTTACGTTCGCACCAGCGGGTGTACATGCGCATGAGCATGGCGCTCCAGTCGTTGGCCTCGGTACCGCCGGCGCCGGAGTTGATGGTGAGCACGGCGCCCAGGTTGTCTCCCTCGTTACCCAGCATATTGCGCAGCTCCAGGGCCTCGACGGCCTCGACGGCTGCGGCATAGGCGGCGTCCAGTTCCTGGGTCTCGGCCGTTTCCATGGCCTCGTCTTCGGAGCCGCTCAGGCTGTCCTTCGCGAAGTCGTACAGCACGTCCAGGTCATCGGCCTGGCTGCGGGCCTTGTCGAAGTCCGTCACCCACGACTTGATGCCGTTCAGCTTTTTCAGGAAGGCTTCGGCGGCCTTGGGATCTCCCCAGAAGTCAGGCGCGAGAGTTTCCTCCGTCTTGGCGGCCACTTCCCTCCGTTTTCCGGCAATATCCAGGCAGCTGTTGAGGGAAGCCACCCTTCCCTGCAAATCTTTGATCTGTTCCGATGTAATCATAGACTGCAAAGATACAAAGAAAATCTACTCCCGCGACAGGGAGTAGGGCAAGTCGGCCTCACGGGGCGTACGTTTTTTCACGGGACGGTCGCTCATCTCGAACTCCAGCACACCGCCGGCCATCATATCCTCACGGGTGATATAACGCTTTGTGTATTTCTTTCCGTTCAGTTTCACCCCGCGCACATAGCGGTTGCGGGAGCTCACCTTGGGCGCCTTCACCGTAAAGACCGCCCCGTTATCCAAGCGGAGGCTCATTTCCGGCAGGAAGGGCGCGCCCAGCACGAACTCGCCGCTACCCGGGCACACGGGATAGAAGCCCATGGCGCTGAACACGTACCACGCGCTCATCTGCCCGCAGTCGTCGTTGCCGCCCAGGCCTTCGCGAACGGGCCGATACATCCGTTCCATGATCTCCCGCAGCCAGTACTCCCCTCTCCAGGGCTGGGAGGTCCACTGAAACAGGTAGGGAATGTGGTGGGAAGGCTCGTTGCCATGCACATAGCCGCCGATGAGGCACGACTCCTCGATATCTTCGTTGTCGGCATAATACTTCGGATCCAGCGGCTGGGAGAACAGGGTATCCAGGACGCTCAGGAACTTCTTCTCCCCGCCCATGATGTCCATGAGCCCCTTCACGTCATGCGGAACATGGAAAGTGAAGTTGTAGGAGTTGCCTTCGATGAAGCCCTCACCATAGGTCTGGCGCGGATCGAAATCCTTCTTCCAGCTACCGTTCCGGTACTGCGCCTGGGCGAAGGAGTCGCCGGAGGGGAACACGTTCACGTAATTGAAAGCCCGCTTCCGGTACTCCCCTGCCAGGTCGTTCCACCCCAGCGCCTTCGCCGCCCGGTAGATGGTCCAGTCGTCATAGGCATACTCCAAGGTAGTAGAGGCCGAGGTAGAAGAAATGTCATAGGGCACATAGCCCCTTTCCATGTAGTCCTTCATCCCCTCGAAATAGGGCAAGGTGGAAGTGGAGACCAGGGCGTCCATGACAGGGCCGACAGGAAGATCCAGCCCGGCCTGCAAGGCGTCGGAAATCACGGAAACGGCATGATAGCCGCTCATGCACCAGCCTTCGTTGGCCATCAGGGACCACACGGGCAGCATCCCGTGGGCGCTCTGCTGCTGGTGGGCCAGCATGGACATCGCCATATCCCGGGCGCGCGACGGGTGCATCAGCAGAAGGAGGGGATGCTCGGCCCGGTAGGTATCCCAGAGGGAGAACACCGTGTAGTTGTGCCAGCCGTCCGTGCTGTGGACGCCACCGTCCAGGCCGCGGTAAGCCCCGTCCACATCGTCGTACAGGGAGGGGTTGATCATCGTATGGTAGAGGGAGGTGTAGAGCATCTTCAGCTCCTCCTCCGTCCCCTGCGCCTTCAGTTTGCCCAGCTCCCGTTCCCAGGAAGCGGCAGCCGCATCGCAGACGGCGTCGAATGCGCCGCCCTCAGCCTCCAGGTTCTTCAATGCCCCCTGGGCCGATGTCGCGCTGAGGGCCACCTGCACCGTGAGGTCGTCGGCCCCGGCCCAGTCGAAGTCGAACCAGCAGGCCAGGCCGCGTCCCGCCATTTCGGGGAAATGATGGTCCGTATCGAACTTCCTCCAGAAGCCCTTATAGGCCGATGCAATGCTTTCCCGGCAGCCGTAATCCGCCAGCGGACGGGAGAAACGGATGGCGAAGTAGGTATAGTGTTCGCGGGCCCAGCCCTGGGTGATGCGGTAGCCGGTGATGAGCGTGGGCGACACCACCCGCACGCTGGCCCAGAGGGTCTTTCCCTCGTAATTGTAGATACCGTGCGAAAGGTCCAGCACCAGGTGCCGCTCCCCTTTGGCCGGATAGGTGTAGCGATGGACGGCGGTGCGTTCGGTCGCGGAGACCTCGGCCTTTATGCCATAGTCCTGTAAGGTTACGGCATAGTAACCGGGCCTGGCCGTCTCCTGCTCATGGCTGAAACGGCTGCGGTAGCCCTTTTCGGGGGCGTCGGCCGTACCGGGATTCAGATGCAGCGCGCCGACGGTGGGCATCAGGAGCACGTCTCCCAGGTCCGAGTGACCGGTACCGCTCAGGTGGGTATGCGAGAATCCCACGATGGTAGGGTCATCCCAGCGGTAACCGGCGCAGAGGGAGTACACCTCGTCCTGATACCGGCCCGCCACATTGTGGGGAATGGTATCGGTATCCGGGCTCACCTGCACGCCGCCGAAAGGCACGCAAGCGCCGGGAAAGGTATGCCCCATCCCGGCGGTGCCGATAAAAGGATCTACATAGGCCGACAGACGGGCCTGGGGGGCTTGGGCCATCGCCGGACTTACTGCCAGCAGGGCCAGTGCCCAGAATAGTTTTTTCATACTTAATAGTGTTTCCAGGCCCGTTAAGGCTTAGCGATAGATGTTATACTGACTGTAGAGGGAACCGTACATCTGGCCCAAAACCTCCAGATAAGGCTGACCCTCGAACAGGGTGGTGCGGTAAACGGTGTTGTCCACCAGGTAGTACTCCACGCCGTTCATCACGATGACCTCGTAGTCGTCCGGCAGCGAAGTGACCAGGGCGCCTGCAGGAGGGATGATGGTAGAGTAGGAACCGGAAGGCGAGATGGTGTAGAACACGCCGTCCAGGTAGAAGTACTCGGAGTTGGCATAGGCGTAGCTCTGCACGAGGCCCAGTCTCTCGGCCAGTTCGTAAGCGGAAAGGGCGCGGTTGGAGTTGAGGGCGTACGCGGAGCGCTGCGCAGCCAGGCGGGCGTTCTGCTGGGCGATGATCAGGTTCTGGCGGGCGATGTTGTTATAGTAGTCGAAAGTACGGCTGTAAGTGCGGTACGTATCTACGTAGTAAGCGAAGCGGATGCTGCGCAGGATGGCCCGGTTGATGGCAGCCTCGAGGGGTGTACCGAAAGGAGGACGGCAGACTACATACACGCCACCGTAGTTACGGTAGTAAATGCCGTTGTAGAAGTAGTAGTCGATGCCCCAATGGCTGATGCGGCGCCACTGAGGAGGCAGGCTGTGCACGCGGTAGCCGTAGTAGTGAGGATGGTCTCCCCAGAAGTGGCCGGGACGGTCCCAGGCCATGGGCTCGCGGTGACGGGGTGCCACGCGGGTGACGTTATGGTTGTTGTCGATGCGGAAATCGTCCTGGTAACGGTAGTTGCCACCGTTGTCACGGTAGGTCTCGCGGACGGCCTCGCTGCCGGAAGTGCCCAGTCCGTCACGGTTCACGTTCGAGGAACGGACGTTGCCGCCGGTAGCAGCGGAGGAACCGCTGGAACGGGTGGTCGAAGTCACATTACTGGAACGGGAAGAGGAAGAAGAAGAGGACACGCTACTGCTCCGGGAAGAAGAGGAGGACGAAGAGGAGACGTTACTGCTTCTGGAAGAGGACGAAGAAGAAGACACGTTGCTGGAACGGGTAGCGCTGCTGGAGGAGCGGCTGCTGCTCTGCTGACTCACACCGGAGGACCGGGTAGAACTGCTCGAAGAGCGGGTGCTGCTACTACTGCCGGAAGAACGGTTGGTGTTCTGCTGGCTCACGCTGGAGGAGCGGGTGCTGCTGGAACTTCCGGAGGAACGGGTTGCGCTGCTGGAAGAAGAAGAGCGCGTATTGTTCTGCTGACTTACGCTGGAAGAACGGGTCGTTCCGGAGGAACGGCTGCTGGAAGTGCTGGTGCTGGTATTCCTATTGGAGTTGGAGGATCTCGTAGTCTGGGCCACCGAGCCAGGTGCTGCGAGCATGGAAAGGACCAGCGTCATCGTGGTGGCGAGTGTCAAAAACCTTCTCATAACAAATCAGTTTTAGGTTGGATATAATATTTCTGAGGGTGGGTAATCACATAATCCGTGCCAGAGGCCTTTCAGGCCATTCCAAGGTCGAAAATACGATGCAGGCCGGAAGGATCTGCCGAAGCGTGGAGTTCCACGGAAAAAGGACCTTTCCCCAGGGGAACGCCCCTTTCCTGAAGGAGGCGCAAGGTCTGGCGGGCAACGGCCGGGGCGGGGTCGATGACCTGCACGCCGGGTCCGGCGATGCGCTCGATGACTCCTCGCAGGAAGGGATAGTGCGTACAGCCGAGGACGATGGTATCGGCCCCTTCGTCCAGCAGGGGCTGGAGGGAAGCGCGGACGGTAGCCTCGGCCTCGGGGCCGTCGAAGATGCCGTTCTCCACCAGTTCCACAAAGCCCTGGCCGACGTGCTCCACGATGCGGACATCGTCTTCATACAGGCCGCGGGTATTGAGGTACTTGGAACCTTTGAGGGTGCCGGCGGTGGCCAGGACGCCGATGACGCCGGTCTTCGTTCCGAGTGCGGCGGGCTTCACGGCCGGCTCCATTCCTACGAAGGGAACCGAGGGATACTCGGCCCTGAGGGTGGAGATGGCGGCGGCGGTGGCGGTGTTGCAGGCGACGACGATGATATCGGCCCCTTTCCCGAGGAGAAAGTCCGTGATGTGGCGGGCGCGGTCCTGGATGTACCCGGCGGTCTTTTCGCCGTAAGGGACGTGCGCGTTGTCTGCGAAATAGACAAAATGCTCTGCGGGAAGGAGTTTCACTTCCTCGCGGTAAACGGAGAGTCCTCCGCTGCCGGAATCGAATATGCCGATGGTTGCCATATAGGTACAAATTTAGTCATTTTTGCAAAAAATAGCGTATCTTTACACTTGTAATGGCAACAGATATAGACAAGTTCGTACACGACCAACTCTCCGTGTGGCCCCAGGTGGCGGCCAAGTACCGCGCCCTCAAAAGCACACAGACACGCACCATGCCCCTGGGCGGTATGCTGGTAACCCTGCAATCCAATCCGGGACGCATGCCCATCTTCGATCACGGCTGCCCGCTGTGCGAGGAAAACTACATGGAGCATCAGCATACGCTGCCCTTCGAAGGCAGGAAAGGCCGCAGTTACAATATCCTGGTCAACCGGGCCCCCATCTTCCCGAACCACCTGGTCATCACGCGGGACACGCACGTTCCCCAGACCATCTGGCACCGTTTCCCGGATATGCTGGACCTGGCCGCCAGCCTGGAGAACTACATCGTCTTCTACAACAGCCCCAACAGCGGAACCACTGTCCCCGGACACGCCCATTTCCAGGCCTGCCCCAAGGGTTACATGCCGCTGGAAAGAGCAGCCGACCGCTTCCTCCGCGAAGTCGCCGCCGGCGGCCATCCGGAAGACGCGGAGTTCATCTGCCAGACCCGTGACGCCCAGCTGTACCATTTCAAGAAATTCAACCGGGGCGTGTTCCTCCTTCGGGCACAGACCACCAAATCCATGGCCAAGCAGTTCTACCGTCTGCTGGACTGCATGAACCTGGTCGCCGAGGAGACCGAGCCCCGCTTCAACGCCTTCGCCTATTGCAGCGAGGGAGAATACCGGGCCATCGTCACCCTGCGCGGCGCCAATCGGCCCAATTGCTATTACGCCACCGGAGAGGAGCACTTCGCCATCTCCCCCGGCGCGGCCGACATGGCGGGCTTCGTCGTCATCCCCGAGGAGGAGGACTTCCCCCGCATGACACCGCAGGTGCTGCAGCAGATCTACGAAGACGTCACCTTGAGCGAGGCCGATGAAAAGCGCCTCCTGTGGCGCCTGGTCCGCACCCAGCCCCGCGTCGAGGTGGCCGTCACCGCCGCTCCCCGCCTGCGCTTCGAGATCATCTCCGACGGCGCCGGTCCCCAGACCGTCACTTTCCGGGAAGGCAAGATCGACTACAACGGCGTCCTCTACGACGAGCTTGTCTTCGAGGCCAACACCATCAGCACCCTGTTCGCGGAACCGTCCTTCATCCTGTATGCCGAAGAAAGCGCCCGCCGCTACGCAGGCACCCTCAAATTCATCGTGGAGGGGAATCAGGTACAGGCCGTCAACCTCGTCGGCGCCGAAGACTACCTGCTCAGCGTGGTCTCACAGCTTCCGGCCGAGGAGCAGAGGTCCGAGGCCATCCGCCTGCGCCGCTCCCTGCAGGGACAGACGGAGATCCTGCACTGCCCGGGGTATATCGGCCTTACAGAAAAGGCCGACGCGTCTGCACGGTCGGCCATCGATGAGACTTGGGGAATGTTAGAGTAGCGCCAGCAGCTGATCCTTGATCTTGGCGAACTCGGACTCCAGGTTGGGCGTCAGGATGCCCTTGCCCGTCGCTTCGGTGATTTCCTCGAAGGTCCACCACTTGCCCTCGGAGACCTCGGCGTTGTCCGGATGCAGGTCCGGATGGCCCACGGCAGCGAACATGATCACCCATTCCGAATCACGGCCGGTGAAGAAGGGATAAGCTCCCAGGAACACCGGATTGAAGGCCGTCAGGCCCAGTTCCTCCCCTGCCTCGCGGTAGAGGGATTCCATCACCTGTTCACCGTAGGAGATGTGGCCGCCCACGGCGGTATCCCATCGGCCCGGAAGGAGATGCTTATTCATGGACCGTTTTTGCAGGTAGAGCTTGCCGAAGCGGTCCACCAGATGCAGGTGCACCACCGGATGCAGGGCTTTGCTGCCTTCTTCGCTGTGGCACCACATGCGGGGCGCCTGTCCGTACACCAGACCATTGGGTTCAATCAGAGGGAGCATTTCTCCCTGGGGAACCGGCTGCTTGCCGGGACGGTCGCTGGAGGGACGGGGATACAGCGGAGCGGGGGTGGAAGGGTAAACGAGGTCGAACATTATGCCATTGCGATTAGTATGAGCAACTGAGCCACCAGTACGCGCATGAACATGGACAGCGGATACACCGTCGCGTAGTTCACGGAAGTATAGTCACTGCCGTACATGCCCTGGGAGAAGGCCAGCACGGGAGGGTTGGTGCAGGAACCGCTGATGAGACCGCAGATCTGGTAGAAGTTGAGCTTACCTACCAGACGGGCCACGACGAAGGTGATGCACAGCGGGATGATCGTGATGCAGGCACCGAACAGGATCCACCAGTAACCTCCGTTCACGATGGAGCTCCAGAACTCACCGCCGGCGCCGATACCGACGGCCGCCAGGAAGAGGCAGATGCCGATCTCACGGATCATCAGGTTGGCGCTGGAAGTGGTATAGGTGGTGATTCTATACTTGGGGCCGAAGTGGCCCAGCAGGATGGCGATGATGAGCGGACCGCCGGCCAGGCCCAGCTTGATGGCCTGAGGGATGCCGGGGAAGCGCATGGGAAGGGAGCCGAAGATCACGCCGACGACGATACCCAGGAAGATGGGGACGAGGTTCGGCTTGTTCAGGGCCTCGGAGGAGTTGCCCACGACCTTGGCCACCTGTTCGATATTTTTCTCGGCGCCTACGCAAACCAGGCAGTCACCCATCTGGATGTACAGGTCGGGACCGGCCACCAGTTCCACACCGGAACGGACCACACGGGTAACGCAGACACCGTAGGCGCTGCGGAACAGGAGTTCCTTCAGTTTCTTGCCGGTCAGTCTGGGCTGGGTGACCATGATGCGGCGGGTCACCATGTTGTGGTCCATTTCCTGCCAGTCCTGCAGGTGCATGGGAACCTCGGTGCCGAAGATGATGCGGGTGCGTTCGACTTCGCCCTGGGAGGTCACGATGAGCAGCTTGTCGCCTTCCTCCAGGATCAGGTCGGAAGACGGGAAGAGGATTTCCTCTCCCTTCATGACGCGGGAGACGACGAATTCTCCGCCGAACTGGTGGATAACGGTGCTGAGGGCTTTGCCGAAGATGGCGGGGTTGGTCACCTCCACATGCATGCGGCGGGCCTTCTCGGTGGTGTCTTCCTCGGCTTTCAGGGTGGCCAGCTCCTTCTTATGGTCAATGCGGAAGATAGCCTTGAAGAGCACGATGACGAAGATCACGCCGATGACGCCGATCGGGTAGGCCACGGCATAGGCCGATGCCAGTTTCTCGGAAGCGGAGGCTGCCGAAAGGGTACTGGCGCCGCCTGCGACGGAAACGTCGATATAGGTCTGCTGGGCGGCACCCAGACCGGGCGTGTTGGTCACAGCGCCGGACATGACGCCGACCAGGGTCTTGAGGTCCTCGCCGGAAATGGCGGAGATGACGTATGTTACCAGGACGGCCAGCAGGATGTTCATCACGGCCAGCAGGTTCATCTTCACGCCTCCCCGCTTGAAGGAGTGGAAGAAACCGGGACCCACTTGCAGGCCGATGGAAAATACGAAGAGGATGAGGCCGAACTCCTTCACAAAATGGAGGGTGTCGGCGTCTGCCCGGAATCCGAGGTGACCCATGAGGATGCCCAGGAAGAGCACCCAGGTGGAACCCAGGGAAATACCCTTGACCTTGAAACGGCCCAGATAAAGGCCGCCGCCGATCACGAAGGCGAGCAGCATAATGGAATGGGCGATGCCATTCCCGAAGAACAAGTCATGCATAGTTTAATATTCCATTTTTACCACGAAACAGGATTTGCCGTCAACGCGGCCTTCTACATACCAGGCGTTGCCATCCTGCACACGGTACAGTTGTACGTTCTCTCCAACTGTGGTTTCTTTATTGAAATTGATGTATAGGTCTTTCATCGGCTGCAAGGCCACGTCCATGGGCAGGCAGTCCATCGCCCACACTACATAGCGGGCGTTGTTGGTGTGTCCCACGATGTCGATGTCGGAATACACGACCTTGTGTTCTGCGGCCAGTTCGGCCTCGATGTCGCGGGGCATCTGCACCTTGGGAGCGGGCTCTTCGATGGCGTGATCCACCTCGTAATCCAGCGCCATGGTGCTGGGAAGGTCCTCCGGACGGACGAAGCGGCGGGTGCGCTCGTCAATCACGACCCAGGAAGTGGTGGCCGATGCCGCCAGCTTGCCGTCGGGTCCCATCAGCTGGAAGTCACGCAGGTAGAAGAGGCCGTTTCCGCCTTTGTGCCAGGTGAGGAGGGAGACCTGGTCTCTCCAGTGCAGCGGGGTTTCAAAGTGCAGGTGCATACGGGACAGCACCCACGCTATATGATGAATATGTAAGGTGTCATAACCAAAACCCAGTTCCATGGCTGCCCAATAGGCGATTTCCTGGGCGATGTCCATCAGCGCTGCCGGACGGAACACGGCATTGCAGTTGGTCTGGTAACAAGGGATGCAGATATCCTGACGGAATTTGTATCCTTCACGGCTAACAGGTTTCATACACTACTCCTTTTTAAGCCGCGAAGATAGCACTATTTGCGGAGAATGTCAAGTTCCTCCGGGGAATAAAGATAGGAATCAAGCCATTCAGGGGCCACTCTACCCACGATTGCAAGGGCAGCGGCCGCCACAATGACAATGATAAAGAGAATAAGCAGCACTCGCCAGAATACCTTCCATCCGGACTTTTTCGCCGGGGCTTTCACCTCCGGAACCGTAGTGATTTCCTCCTCCGTCACTTCGATGGGAGTTTCCTCAACTTCTTCCTGAGGAGTCACTTCTTCCTGAGGAACCACTTCTTCCTGAGGAACCACGATGTCATCCTGAGGAGCCGAAGGCGACGAAGGATCTATCGGCCCCTGCTCGATAATCTGCGCCAGGTTGGAGACGGCGGCGGCGACTTCCTCCGGGGTCTCCTCGTGGGTCTTCAGGGAGATGGGCTGCAGGCCGTAACCGGTAGGATAGATGTCCAGGTCTTCATCGGCCACAAAGAAGAAGTGGTTTTCGCGGGTGGCGCGAAGGCGGCCCAGTCCGGTGAGGACGATGGTCTTGCGGGCCTTCAGCACTTCCTTCATTTCGGAGATGAAATCTACCAGGATGCGGGCGGCATCGGCCTCGGGGACATCGTTCGACTTGGCATAGAGTTCCACCAGCAGACGGTCCTCCCCCTGCTTGGGCGAGAAATAGAGCCGGCGGTACGGCGGAAGAATGGTGTATCCACGGTCTGCAAAGGAAGCGGGAACCAGTTCTGCCACGAAACTGCCCATACCGGGCAAAGTGACGGAATCATGATCCATCACCACTTCTTTCACCATCTTAGCCAGGAGGTCGATATCCATGTTTTTCTTCAGCTGAATTAGATTCACAAATATAGCAAAAAAAATTTTCAGAAATTCTTTGGAGAATCCAAAAAAGATTGTACCTTTGCAATCCCGTTCAACGAGAACGGCAAAAAATTCCTCCTTAGCTCAGTTGGTTAGAGCATCTGACTGTTAATCAGAGGGTCGTTGGTTCAAGTCCAACAGGGGGAGCAAAAAGAAAACGGATAGTCACACCAGACTGTCCGTTTTTCCATTATTATAAAACAGAAGAACGTCTGTTAGTATCCCAGGGAGAAAATGACAGGATAGGTGTAGGTGACGTTTACGGGCTCGCCGTCTTTGAGGGCGGGGGTCCACTTCGGGGACATGGAAACGACGCGTACCGCCTCCTTGTCCAACTCGGGATAGACGCTTTTCACAACCTTGACATTGACGACGTCTCCCGACTTGTTAATGGTGAAGGATATGAGTACCGTCCCTTCAATGTAATTTTTCTTTGCTTTCGGGGGATAGACCAGCCTATTCGTAACCCATTGGGAGAAATGGTTGGCGTCCTTGCCTTTGAACTTGGGAGGGATGATGGAGGGGTCATCGGCCAGAGTGCGGCGTTCTACCTCGACTACTTCGTTGGAGGTGGCGCTCAGCACTTCGGCGTCCACCAGGGCCTTGAGCGTCTCCTCTCCGAAAACGAGCTTGGAAAGCGTGCCCTTGACCTCGATGGGAGACCCCAGGGGCAGATCCTTCAAAGAATTGTACGTAGCGGCGGCATCGGCCGAGGGTGCCAGCTGCACGGGAAGGATCTCGTCTTCCCTCTGCTGCACGTAGAAAATCCGGGCCTCTTCATCCGCAAAGCCGAAGAGCGTAGCCCGGACACAGTATTCGCCGTCTTCATGATAGTCCAGCAGGTCTGCGATGGAGATGAATCCGTCGGGATCCACTCCCTTTCCCTGCACATTGTCCGTGCTGAGTTCTACGCCGAAGCCGTACGTGATGGTACCGGTGCAGTTACCGCCAAGGACATCGGCCATCTTGAAACGGGCCTTGAGGGCGGCTTCCTTGGCTGCTGCGCAGAGGGTCGGGTCGGTGGTGTCGGAGCCGGTGTAGCCGGGCATCGCCTCGATGACCTTTCCCTGCGAATTGACGACCACTTTCACTACGACAATTCCAGTTTCCTGGGAGTTGTACGAAGGTTTGGGAAGGCTGCCGCCTCCGGCGATTCCTTCGATATCCACCATGGCATTGACTGCATTCTGCGCCCAGCATCCCAAAGAGACCGCAAGCATCAGCAGAAGGGAGAAGAAAGTACGTTTCATAAAAGGTTTCTGTTTTGAGGTATTGCAGCCCGAAAGCCTCTCAAATATTAGGCCACAGGCAACGGATTTGCTAAAACCAAAATTGTTTTTTACTTTTGCAACTAACTGATCCATAACACTTGAACTAATTAACTTCACGGAGGGGTTTATATGAGATCCTATCCACAGATCAACCGCACCGAATGGAAGCAGGTAGGTGAAGGGTTTAACGGGCAGGCTTTCCTGTCGTCCGCTCACCCCGGCATCATGCTTAAACTGGTCCGAAGGGAACTGGGAACCGCCGAAAAGGTGGAGCACGAATTCCAGGCATCCCGCGCCGCATACGCATTCGGCCTTCCCACACCCCAGGTATATGAAATTGTCCGTGACGGAGACGACCACGGCTACCTCTGCCAGGTAGTACATAACAAGAAGTCCTTCGCACGTCTGTGCGCCGACGAGCCCGACCACATCCCCGAATTCGCCGCGATGATGGCCGATTTCGGCAAGCAGCTGCACGCCACCCCGATCTGGGAGAGCCAGCACGTTCCCAACTGCAAAAAAATGCTGGGAAAAGCGCTGGAAGAATGCGCCCTGATCACACCGGCCCAGCGCGAACAGCTGCAGGCCCTCGTCCGAAACATGCCGGACGTACAGACCTGCATGCACGGAGACTTCCAGCCGGGCAACCTGCTGCTCGCCTCCGGAAAGCCCTATTGGATTGACATGGGCTGGCTGGCACAGGGCTGGTACATGATGGACCTGGCGCACCTGTACAAGATGATGGTGGAAGACAGCGTCATCCCCCAGGTGCAGGACCTGACCCACATGAATCGGGAACAGATGCTGCTGTTCTGGGATGAATTCGCCAAAGCCTACACCGGAACGACAGACATAGAAGGCTTGAACCACGAGCTACGGCCCTATGCCGCCCTGGACGTCGTGCGCACGTCCTACCTGCACCCGATGAAAGCGCAGGTCTATACCGAATATGCAGCGGAAAAAATCAGTTACCTGCTTGAAGAAGCATAACTCTCCGCAATAACGGCCGCATACCAACAGAAAAGCCAGGCAAATCTGCCTGGCTTATTCCGTGTCGGGATGACTCGACTCGAACGAGCGACCCCTACGTCCCGAACGTAGTGCGCTACCAACTGCGCTACATCCCGCTCTTGATAAAAAACAAGCTCTTAAGCGAGCTTGTTAATGTAAACCTGAAGGCCGCTCTTGAGGTTGGCCGCTTTGTTTTTGTGAATGACACCGATCTTGGCGAGTTTGTCAATCATTGCATAAACCTTGGGAGCATTCTCCTGGGCTGCAGCCTTATCGGTGGTGTTACGCAGGTCGCGGATAGCGTTCCTGGTAGTCTTTGCATAATACTTGTTATGCAGGCGATGACGCTCACTCTGACGAGCGGCACGCGCGGCGGATTTTGTGTTTGCCATTATTTTACTTTTTTATATTTGGTAGTGGGTAGGAGAATCGAACTCCTATTGCGGGAATGAAAATCCCGAGTACTAACCGTTATACGAACCCACCAAACTTGGGAATGCAAAGGTAGCAATATTTTTTTACCCTGCAAAATTATTTTTCATCTTTTTTCCACTCAAACGAGTAGAGCAAAGATTCCACCTGACGCAGATACTGGCGCTTGTCATAGCGGGGTGCAAAGACAAAAGCTTCCAGTACGATAATATACTTTCCGTCGGGACTGTAAAAAGAGTGCGAGACAAAGGGGCCGCCCATGAAATCTCCGTGCACCTCCCAGAAACCGCGGGTTTCCATAAAGTCACGGCCATGATAGCGAAGACTGCGGGTTGTGGGTTCCTGGGCCGTAGAGGTAGTCATATAGGAGCCCTCGAACATGCCCGGCACATTGGCCTGCATAATCTCATTGCGCTGGCGGATAATGTTTTCCAGGGAGAATACGTCGGCGCCCTCTACCGGATACTTGTACACCAGTACCGTCTGGTTGGTATACTGCTTTTCGTCGGCAATCCAGACAAAGTCGTCGGTGTACTTGCGGCAGCGATACCCGGAAGGGAAATGCAGGATACCGCCGGTCACTTTCTCTACAGGAGCGCGGAGGGCACGTTCCTCGTACAGCTTGGCATTGGCAATGATACGGTCACGCTCGCTTTGCTCGTAAAACTCGGCAATCATGGGCGCGGCCTCATTGTAGAGTTCCAGCGCCTGGGCAGCATCGGCCGCATTCACCTGCACCACGGCCTGGGGATGGGCCCAGACATTGTTCTTGTACACAATACCAAACGACGCATTCTGTGGATTGATGTTGATAAGGAGCAGATTCCTGTGCACCTTGAAGAGGCTGGTAAAGCTGCCCGGCGGCACGTTGGAAAGGGCAAACAACGGCTCCCGCTGTGCAAGATAAGGCGTATCCCCGGCCAGTGTCTCACGAATGGACACACCAAGGTCTGCCTCCCACTCGGCTCTTTCAATTACCACCAGGACCTCACCGGCCTTTCCACTCACATTGGGAAGAATGTTGCGCTTTGCTTTGCTCTTGCAGCCGGTAAAAACCAGCATGCAAGCCAAAAGAATCCATAAAATGCGTTTCATATCTTAGTGAATTAGTCTTGCAATATCGTTCCCGAATGCCAGGAACATAAGGCCGAGAAGCAGGAACATCCCAATCATCTGGGCCACCATCAGGAACCGGTCGGAGGGCTTGCGGCCGGTAAGCATCTCATACAGACAGAAGACAATGTGTCCGCCGTCCAGGGCAGGTATGGGCAGCAGGTTCATCACGCCCAGCATAATGGAAAGCAGTGCCAGGATATAGAGGAACTGCAGCCAATTCCACGATGTGGGGAAAACCTGTCCGATGGCGACGAAACTGCCCACCGATTTGTAAGCGCCGGTGGAAGGCGTGGCCACCAGGCGTAAATCACGCAAATATCCTGCCACACTTTCCCATGCCCAGCTGCAACCTGCCGGAATGGCCTCCCAGACCGTATAATCGCGATGTTTCAGGGAAGGATTGCGGAAGTACACGCCCAGCATTCCCAGGGAGTCTACCTGCAGAGACAGGCCGATGGTATCGGCTCCCCGCTCCACCGCTACGTCCACCGCCTCCCCGGGATACTGGCGCAGGACCTTCTGCGCGTCCTGCAGGTAGGGCGTATCCACGCCCATCACCCCCACGATGCGGTCTCCCCGGCGAAGGGCCGATGCCGCATTGGGGCCGCCCGCCATCACGCTGTCCACCACAAAGGGAAGGGCGATATCGAAGAGGCCGGGACTATTGAGCACCTCGCCAATCATGGCCTGGTCAATATAGATGTCCAGGGTGTCGGTGCCACGAAGGACCGTAGCCCGGCGCACCTGCCGACGGGCCAAATCGGCCTGTAAATCCATAAAATCATCGGGGGCGTAGTCGTCGAAATAGAGGATGCGGTCTCCGGTGCGGAAGCCCATTTCCTCTCCCAGCGCATTTACGTACACGGGGCTTTCGTTGGGCATGTAATTGCGTCCCCAGCCTGCCAGGATGGAGATGAAAAGGACCAGTGCCAGGATAAAGTTATTGAGCACGCCGCCCGCCATCACGAGGAGACGCTGCCAGGCCGGATGTGAACGGAACTCCCAGGGCTGCGGCTCCTGCCTGAGGGACTCGGTATCCATGGACTCATCCACCATGCCGGCAATCTTGCAGTAGCCGCCGAGGGGCAGCCAGCCCATGCCATACTCCGTCTCCCCTATCTTGAAGGAAAACAGCTTGAACCCGCCCACATCGAAGAACAGGAAGAACTTGTCCACGCGGATGCGGAAAATACGCGCCCAGAGGAAGTGGCCCGCCTCGTGGATCAGGATCAGCACGGACAGGGCCAGGATCACTTGTAAAACTCTCATACTTTAAAACAGGGATTCTGCCATGCGGAAAGCCTCTTCGTGGGTAGCGAAGATGTCGTCCAGCGAAGGGTTCTCCACAAAGCCGATGCGCTCCACCACGCGGGAGATGGTGCGCGGAATATCGTAAAAGCCAATACGGTCCTTCAGGAAGGCGGCGACGGCCGCTTCGTTGGCGGCATTCATGGCGCAGGGGATGTTCCCTCCCCTTTCAATCGCATCAAAAGCGAGCGGGAGGCACGGGAACTTCTCCTTGTCGGGCTCGAAGAAGGTGAGTCCGTGAAGTGCGCCGAAGTCCAGCCGCTTCCCCTCCAGCGGCAGGCGGCGGGGGTAGGCCATGGCCAGTGCAATGGGAAGGCGCATGTCCGGGCAGCCCAGCTGCGCGATGACGGCGCCGTCCTCGAACTCCACCATGGAGTGGATGACAGACTCCGGATGCACCACCACATGGATCTGCGAGGCCGGAAGCCCGAACAGCCACCGGGCTTCAATCACTTCGAAACCCTTGTTCATCATGGTGGCCGAGTCGATGGTAATCTTGGCGCCCATATCCCAGTTGGGATGTTTCAGGGCCTGTTCCTTGCGGGCGCGGGCAATCTCTTCCCGGGGCCAGGTGCGGAACGGGCCGCCCGAGGCCGTAAGATGGATGAGCCGGACCGGATTGTCCCCCGCCCCCTGGAGGCACTGGAAAATGGCCGAATGCTCCGAATCGACGGGATAGATGGGCGCATGGCAGCGGGCTGCCTCGGACATGACCAGCGCACCGGCCGCCACGAGTGTCTCCTTATTGGCCAGCGCGATGATCTTCCCGGCGCGGATGGCCGACAGGGTGGGCCGAAGGCCGCTGAACCCCACCATGGCCGCCACCACAACATCCACTTCCGGAGCCTGGACCAGGCTGCAGGCAGCCTCGATGCCAAGGTGTACCTCAACGCTGGCGGGAAGGGCATCCCTTACCTCCTGATACTTGGCCGGATTGCAGATGACCACGTGCGGCACATGGAAGGCGAGCGCCTGCTCTACCAGGAGGGCGGCGCTGCTGTTGGCCGATATCATGAAAACGGAAAAGAGCTCCGGGTTCTGGCGTACCACGTCCAGGGTCTGGGTGCCGATGGAGCCCGTCGAGCCTAAAATAGCAATGGTTTTTGCAGACATCAGAACTTAATGTATTGCACAGGGTCGATGGCCGATCCCTCGAACCAGAGTTCAAAATGCAGGTGATCTCCCTTGGTAAGGGAGTTGGAGGAAGCCAGGACGCCCACGGGGGTTCCGGCCTTTACGGCATCGCCGGCTTTGCGGAGCAGCTTCTCATTGTGCTTGTAGATGGAGATGAGGTCTCCGCTGTGCTGGATGGCCAGCGTGTAGCCTTCTTCCTCTTCCCAGCCGGTGTAGACCACGGTTCCGTCCAGGACGGCCATTACCATGGACCCGGCCGGTGCGGTAACGTCAATCCAGGGATGCAGGGCCCTTTCAAAGGCATCTGACACCACTCCCTTCACGGGCGGATAGAAGTACAGCGCCTCGATGGGAAGGTTGCGGCGTACGGTAGTGGCATCCACCCCGAACTGCTCTTCGGCCTCCACATCGGCCCGGAGAAGGGAATCCTTCAGGTACAGGTAACGGGCATCCACCTCCGCGAGGGGCTCGCCCTTCGTGTGGAGGATGAGGCTGTCCATCCGGATGGGCTCGGCCCCCGACACCACGCGGCGCAGGTTCTCCGCATAGAGCTCCCACTGCAGGATGCGGGTTTCCAGGGAGTCGATGCGCATGGCATTCTGCACGGCCTGACGACGGGAAACGGCATCCGGGTAACCGGGGATGAAGGACCGGAAAGGCGTATAGGCGATGAGGCAGAAAAAGCCCACCAGGACAATGATGACAAAGGATACAATGGCAATGATCATGGCTGTGCTCGTATAGCGGAAACTCCAGATCCTCTCATGCGATACAGCATCTACGAGGGCCAGCCGGAACGACCTGCTCTTTTTCTTCTTATCGGGTTTCTCCATAATTATTCGTATCTTTGCAGACTGTATGGACAGAATCATCGGCATAGATTACGGACGAAGACGCACGGGGCTCGCCGCCAGCGACCCGCTGGGCATCTTTGCTTCTGCACTGGATACAGTCGATTCTACAAAGTTAATAGATTATCTCAAAAATTACGCCGAAAAAGAGAGAATCGTTCACTTTGTGGTGGGCTATCCCGTCAATTTGAACGGAAGGCCCGCCGAGGCCCAGGCCGATGTCGACGCCTTCCTCAAAACGCTGGGCAAAGCCTTTCCGGGCATTCCCGTCACCCTGGAAGACGAGCGCTTCACTTCCGTCCTGGCCCACCGCGCGATGATTGACGGGGGCATGAAATACAAGGACCGCCGGAACAAGGAGTCCGTAGACAAGATTGCGGCCGCCATTATCCTGCAGGGATACCTGGACCGTCAAAACAGAAATTAGAGAACTATGATAAGACCCATTTATTTATACGGCGCGGAAGTTCTGCGCAAAAAAGCCGCCGAGGTAAACCTGGAAGACCGCGAAGCGATTGCCGCCCTGGTCCAGGACCTCAAGGATACACTGGTTGTCGCCGACGGCTGCGGCCTGGCCGCTCCCCAGATTGGTGTGAGCCAGCGGGTGGTCATTGTGGACGGAGACGTGGTCTCAGACACCTACGACTACCTCAAGGGGTTCCGCCGCACCCTCATCAACCCCGAGATTCTTCAGGAGAGCGAAGAGCAGACCACCTACTCCGAGGGCTGCCTTTCCATTCCCGGCATCTACTGCGACATTGTCCGTCCCAAGTCCATCACGGTGCGCTACTACGACGAAAACCTGGAGCAGCACACCGAGACCTTCGACAATTTCGCTTCCCGCATGATCCAGCACGAGCTCTCCCACCTGGAGGGAGACCTGTTCACGGACCATGCCGCCCCCATCAGAAAAAAGATGCTCTCCAGCAAGCTGCAGAACATCTCTAAGGGGAAAGTGCATCCGCACTACAACAGCAAGCTCCGCTAACGGACCCTCAGCCGCCTTCCTACCTGGAGGACGGTTGTTTCTTTTATACCGTTGAGACGGCAGATTTCGCGAACGGAAGTCTTGTACCGGCGGGCAATGGCCGACAACGTGTCTCCGGAGCGTACGGTATGGTAACGCATAGCGGCAGCCTCTGCAGCAGCACGGGCGGCCGCTTCTTTTTTGGCCTGTTCCTCGGCCAGGAGACGGTCTTCTTCGTCGGTGCGGAAAATCTCGTCTTCGTCGTCCACGTTCTGCACATAGCGCTGGTTGGGATTGAAGTACCAGCTGCGGATTTTAAGGAGCCGGTGCCGAAGGGTTCCCGTCTCAAAGTCGATGAGCCAGGAAGGATCGAAGGCGGCACCCTTGTAACGGGTTTCGAAGTGCAGGTGCGGGCCGGTAGAGCGGCCGGTACTGCCACCCAGGCCGATGATTTCGCCCGCGCTTACCCAGTCACCGGACTGAACATTCCTCTTGGACAGATGGCCGTAGAAGGTCTCCAGGCCATTGGCATGGCGGATGACCACCAGGTTGCCATACCCTCCTACATAATCCGAGATACGCACCTTGCCGTCAAAGGCGGCCGGGACGGGCGTACCGGTGGGATACGGCAGGTCGATACCCTGGTGACGGCGGCCGTGCCGATAGCCGAACAGCGACCGGGGCTGCACCACATAGGGGCAGGCATAGGAATCCAGGGAATCCACCACCCACAGCGAGAAGCGCTCCGGGATAGGGTCTGGCTGCTCGCGGTACGGATTCACGGCGCGGGTATCCCAGCATTCCGTAAACACGCTGTCCACAGCCACCATGGACGGATCCTTCACATAACGGTACGTGCCATTGTTATACAAGACAACCTTGACACCGGGGTTGCCGGTATCAAGGGTATCTGCATAGGGCGTTGTACTTTTTGTCAGATTTCTGACCTGCTGACGCCCGAAGGCGTGACGGAGGGAATCGGCCTCACGGCCGGCCTCCTGTCCCTTAAGGGTGATCCCTGCGAGGAGGGAGAGTAAAATCAGTACGGTTTTCTTCATTCGTTAACGTTTACCGCCAAACTGACCGACGATGATGTTGTCGGCCTGGGCAATTTTTTCCTTGAGGACATCCTGGGAGGTAGCTTCGCAGATAAAGCGGAGATAAGGCTCCGTGTTCGAAGGCCGGATGTTGAACCACCAGCCGGGGAACTCCAGACGATATCCGTCAAAGTCCATTACCTTGGTGGGCGTTTCCTGGCTCTCGAAGAAGGCCTTGACTGCGTCCATGGCGCCCTTCTTGTCCTCTACCTTATAATTGATCTCGCCGGAATTCTCATAGCCGGTGAGACGGTCCATTTCCTCGCTCAGCCTGATGCCCTTTTTCTTGAGGGCGCTCACGATACGCAGCACGATGATGCTGGAGAGCATGCCGCTGTCGCTGTAGAAAAAGTCCTTGAAATAATAGTGGCCGGCCAGTTCCCCGCCCCACAGACCGTCAATCTCACGGAGTTTGGGAGCGGCGAAGGCGCGGCCCACACGCCAGGTGTGAACCTCTGCGTTGTAGTTTTTGGTCAGTTCCTCGGCGACGGCCAGGCTGGAGCGGATTTCCTGCAGTACGCGGGGATTCTTTTCACCCCTTTCATCGCAGAAATAGCGGGCCATGAGGGCCACCACCAGGTCCGGAGCCACAAATCGGCCCTTGTCATCCACGAACATCACGCGGTCTGCGTCTCCGTCGTAGATGACGCCCACATCGGCCTTCGTCTCCGACACCAGCTTCTTGAGGGGCTCCACGTTCTTCGGGACCAGCGGGTTGGGCTCGTGGTTGGGGAAGCTGCCGTCCATCTCGTCGAACAGATACGTGGCATCTTCTCCCTTATAGATTTCCTTGGCAAAGAGGCAGGCCATGCCGTTGGAAAGGTCGAAGGCAATCTTGAGGTTGGAGTAGTCTCCCTTGTATTTGAGGAGGAACTTGATGTAGTCCGGTTTGATGTCAATCTCCGTCACTTTGCCGGGAACGGCGGCCTTGGGCGTGGGGCGTCCCTCGTCAATCCACTGCTTAATCTGGCCAAGGCCCGTGTCAAGGCCGACGGGAAGGGCATTCTCACGGCTCACCTTCATGCCGTTATACTCGCGCGGGTTGTGGCTGGCCGTAATCTGGACAGAAGCCTTGTAGCCGTAGTTGGCCGTACCGAAGTACACCAGCGGCGTGCTGGACAGGCCGATGTCGTCCACATCTGCGCCGGCATCGGTGATACCCTTGA
>JAEEGK010005311.1_pt1 | contig 31156 bp, 19 predicted proteins | sample 8958771 | NCBI WGS metagenome assembly JAEEGK01 (sample SAMN16246547, study PRJNA631951) | gut metagenome | biome: gut microbiome; feature: rumen; material: SC-attached | host: Bos | place: Iran: Karaj | collected 2018-10
AGGACAACGATATGTACTGGACCCTTGAATTAGCCTCGAGCCTCGACGATGCACCGTTCCCGGCCACCAAAGAAGAACTGATCGACTACGCCACCCGCACCTGCGCCCCCGACGAAGTGGTGGAGAATCTCGAAGAACTGGAAGACGACGGCGAAATCTACGAATCCATCGAAGACATCTGGCCCGACTATCCGACGAAGGATGATTTCTTCTTTAATGAGGAGGAGTATTGATAATCAACGAGCTACAGAAAAGCGGCACAACCGGCCAAGTTGCGCCGCTTTTCTGTTTCCGTCCGGCTGTGTCTGGCGTTTTCCGGGGCCTCGCGAGTGAGTGTGCAAGTCCGACTTGTACATAAATCCGCCACTGAGGCACCATTCCGTGTACAAGTCTTTTCCAAAAGGGGCGAGAACCGGCTCTTACTCGGAGACTTGATCAAAGAACAGGTACTACAGTGCTTGAGACATGTACAAGCGAGATTTGCCCAGGTCAGCATATGCAGTGCCGACATTATTGTACGAACGGGCAATGTCCGGTGCGTTCTCCCCGAAGAGACGGACCCTGGGAGCCACATCGCACTGCCCCGCCAGCCAAAATCGTCGCGCGGGGCGGGACAACGTGCCGCAGAAGTGCGTAGAAAGAGGGTTGCGCTGCTCTGCGAATTTTTTTTTCTTTGTATCTTTGTCAAGAAGAAAGACCACTAGATTTTGACACTGACTGAACAGCCGTAGTAAATCCCAATATGGAAGATGTAATTTCAATACTTGCTCAAAGTCCTGAAGAGATTCCTCAGTGGCTCAAAGACTACAAGCCGGGAAACAGGGTATCATTCAAGGACTTTATGTCATCAAGGATAGGATACTATCCCGGCAGCGGATATGATGATTGCCTGGTCAAGACCTGTAACAAAGCGCAGTGCGTTCACTGCTTCATTCAGGTTGACTACGGCATTGGCGAACGCGAATTGAAGTTGGAAGCCGAGGAATTCAATGCCTTTCATGGCTACCATGTCATTGGAAGAGTGGACTGGAAGGAGCAGGATCTTGCGCCTCATGGGCAGTATGCGCCCAATTTCAATATGGATGAGAGAGAGATGGCAGATGCCAGGAGATTCGTAAGGGAAGATGTGAATCCGTATTGCTTTATGGAAGTCTATGAGCGTAATACTGATAAGGGTAATGATTGGGGGGCGGAACGCTTCGCTGTGACTTTTCTCTTCGCCGACGGCATCGCGACTTATTACCAGCTTTTCTGTCGGGTTTTTGGCAGAGCACCTTGGATTTTCCTTCTTCAGGACCATGGCTTCGGCGGTAATTACGCCGGTTTCGGACGGGGACAGTTAATGGACAGGGTCATGAAAGCCAACGATTGCTGGCCGGAGAATGTCCTTTGTGCTGACAATACGGAGATATGGGATGGCTACGAGAAAGTGGAGGCGGCTCCCGTAATCGGCGGCATGCACCGCAACTCGCGGTTTCTCTACCAGCGTAAATAGTCAGAGGGCTGTTAGCACGCCATGCTTGGGCTGCTCGAATGGAATCTCCAGGCGCCATCTTCCGTCTGCTTTTATTGCGTAACTTTGTAAATCAATACCCCAATAATATGGAAAAGGTGTTCGTATTCAAAGAACCGCAATCTCTAAAGGATATAGACTTGTCGAGTTTTTGCCAGGAGTCTGACGAAAAGGAATTGTCTTATAGCGGATTGTGGCTGAGGATCGGTCAAGGGGCGACATATTATGGGAACACATCATATTCCTTGGAAATCCATAATGGGGGAAATGACCCCTGCTTCAGATATAAAGGGTGGACTCTTGTTGGAAGTGATTCATGTATCCATCAAAAATGGGGCATAGTGTTGTTTACACCGACCATCATTGATCCGTATGGCACATTGGTCGAATTCGGAGACAGCATCAATAGACCGGAAATCTATATGCGCTGTTATAAATCGGAAGACTTTCGCACTTATTTATGTTTCCTGTTCAGTCAATTTGTTCGGATCGCTGACAGTTTCGTGACGGCGGAACACTATTATTTATATGACAACCAGTTCAGTCAGCACAATGGCAACACATTTTATAACCGAATGGCAGGTGTAATTCATCACATAAACGGGGAATGGGAAACCAATCGTCCGGAGGCGGATGGAGTATGGTTGAATAAAATGATAAAGCGTTGCCGGGCGTTGTTGTTGTCGCCAATCGCGTCTTCTGTTGAATCCGGAAAGTTTTCCATAAAAGAAGCGCTGAACAAATATGAATCGGTCCTGGCGAAACTGTGATATGGATGTCAAGTCACATGTGGCCTGCGGGATGGCCTGGTATAAAGTTTTGATTGCGAGTGACTTACATAAAGATAATCCGCAGACCCCTTATAATATGACCGGGTCTGCGGATTCGCTATTTCTATCTCTCTGATAATGAGGTGATTATAAATTCTCCTGCCGCGGGCCCAGTGTGTCGTCCGGAGCCCGATGCCTCTAATTTACTTCTTCCAAAGCTTCGGGAGGAATCCGTAATAGAGGAGATGTCTCCAGGTGGACCAGTCGTGACCGGTTTCGCCGATGCAGAAGTACTCATATTCGATTCCGTGCTTGTCGAGGGCGTCCCGGAAGCCCTTGACCCGCATATTGAAGAAGCCCTTCTCTTCGGCGCCTCCCTGTCCGATGAACAGGTAGTCCACCTTGTCATTGGCCTTCGGGTCGTTGAGGAATTCACCCAGGGTTTGTTCAGAATTGTTGTCACCGGCGCTGAGGACACCGAAATTTGCGAAAAGATCCAGGGACTTCAGGCCCACGAACATCGTGTGGCGGCCGCCCATCGAGAGACCGGAAATGGCGCGGCCATGGGGATTGGCGATGGTCTTGTAGTGGCTGTCGATGAAGGGGATGACGGCCTCGCGATATTCACGCTCCATGATGTCGAAAGTAAGATCGGCATGCTGAGGATGATTGCGGTGGATGACCTGATTGTTCACCAGGGCGATAAGCATGGGTTCCGCCTTTCCTTCCGCGAGAAGATTGTCCATGATGAAGTTCACGCGTCCGTCATACATCCAGTTTGACGGGAGTTCACCGCTTCCGCCCATGAGATAGAGGACGGGGTATTTCTTCTTAGGGTTATACTGAGGAGGGGTATAGACATAGATCTCACGCTCCCCTTGGGTGACAGGGCTGTAGTAGATATGGCGGGTGACGGCCCCGTGAGGTACATCCTTCGCATCCCACCAGGACGGTCCGTCGCCATGGACGATGAGCTCGCTGTAAGGAGGCATCGCCGTAAAGGCGGCATAAGTATTATTGGGATCGGCCATGCTTACTCCGTCGACAACGAGATTGTACTGGTACATATCGACCGGAAGAGGGCCGATGGTGAGGGTCCAGATGCCGTCTTCACCTTTGGTGAAAGGGATGTTCCCGCGGACTCCCATGACCGTGGTCATCGCGCCCGATAGGGCGACGGACTCCGCCTTCGGTGCCCTGAGCCGGAAAGTGACGGTATGGTCGTCATTCACCTGCGGCGAATTCAGGTTCGCGCTGAAGGGAATCAGCCCTTCAGTGTCTTTCTGAGGGTTGTAGCTGAGGTTTACGTTCGACTGCTGGGCGAATGCCGGCAAAGCGAGAAAGAGCGAAATCGCCGCGGTAATTGTATTATGTTTCATAACGATGGTTTTATACTCTGCAAGATACGAAAAAAAAAGACGATATCTGACTGGATGAAAAAGATTACAATGTTTCAAAGGAAGGGTGTGCGGAAAAATGCGTATATTTACTACCACAATCCATTCTCATCCTATGATTACGTTGACAGACGGCTCTATCCTTGAAGCAGAGGTGGAGGCATTCGGCAAGGCCCAATGCTTCTGGAAAAGGAAGGACATTGCCAGTATCGATATCCCTTCCGGCGTCAAGACCATCAGGAAGGGCTCTTTTTATGAATGCGAGAACCTTGAGCAGGTGACGATACCTTATGGCGTGACTACCATTGAGCCGGAGGCATTTTGCCGGTGCCGGAAGCTCCGGCACGTTGCACTGCCTGATTCCATCAAGGTTATCGGCTCCCGGGCATTCGCGGAAAGCGGCCTGGTGGAAATGAATCTCACACCCCGCATCAAGCAGATGGGGGAGGGGGCGTTCTTCGATTGCCCGGATTTGAAGCGTTTTGTCGTGCCGGATGGGTACAAGGCCGATTCTTTCGGGGTTTATAGGGACAAGATCGAGGAGATGATCGTTCCGGCCGCTCTTGAAGGCTTATGCGAAAATGCCCCGAGAGACGAATGGTACTATCGCCTGAAACATAAGGATCTGGACGAGTTGCTGCCGCGTATGGAAGGGGATTCGGACGCATTCCCGATCATGGCCACCGTCTCTGTCATCGAGGATAATCCGATCTTCTGCGATGCGTATTTTGGAACCCCTTGTTTCGTCGAACCCTATATCGACGGCCCTTTTTTCACGGCAAAAGAAGCTTACGAAAGGCTGTGCGTTCTGTTGCGCAGAAGCATAGGGAGCATCGAACCCGGAGACATCGATCTGCTTGCCGCCAATCTGGTTGTCGAGTATCTGGAGGAAGGACGTCCCCATCCTTCCGACACATTCGACCTGACATCTTCTCGTTGGGAATATGCCGTCTGTTTCCACCATTTGCCGGGGTTGCGTCCAGGGAAACCGGTTTATATGGCCGTTGCGACCATGTGGCATTCGTCTTCTTTTCATCCGTTCGGGGTGTTGTTCGGCTTCGAAAAGACGAAAACCGCAGCCAGGCAGAAGCTCCGCCTGTATCCTCCTTTCGAGAATTATCCCTATACGCAGGATAAACCCGAGATTAGAGAATGGACGGACGGTTCAGAAGAAGGAAACGATGATGAACAATAACGAAGGACTGCCCGGCGCTCCGCGCGTGGGCGTGATGGAGGGTCACGAATATGTGGACCTGGGCCTTGGCGTGCTGTGGGCAACCTGTAATGTGGGTGCTGTCTCCCAGTATGACCCCGGCCTGTATTTCGCCTGGGGGGAGACGGAGCCTAAGGATGGATACACGCCGGAGAACTACAAGGTGGGAGAAAAGAACAGGCTGGAACCTGCAGATGACCCCGCCCATGTGCATTGGGGCGGTGGCTGGCGGCTGCCGAGCCCGGCTGAACTGGACAGTCTGATCCGTCAATGTGAATGGAGTTATCGTCGGACCGAGGATGACATGCCTTACTTCCTGGTGACGAGCAGGACCAATGGGAACAGCATCGTCCTGCCCCTGGCAGGGTATCGGGAGGGGGGAGGTCCTAAAGTCGGAAGCGAGAAGGGACATCTCTGGCTGAACGCGTCACTGAATCCCGGCGCCGGCCATGCACCCTGTCTCAGGTCTGATTACTGTCACATGTGGGAATCCGAAATCATCAAGTGCGCGGAGGTTTCCAGATATCTGGGGGTGCCCGTCCGCCCGGTCGTCTCCGCTCCAAAGCCCGTTTCCAGGCCCCCGGAAGATGCCGATCTGAAGAAATCCATGCCGAAGTTGATCCGTCTCGCCTTGGAGAGATGCCGCAAGGACGCGGACGTCCTGCTGGGATATCGGATGGTCATGCAGCGGAAAGTCGCCCCAGGGGACGCCGCGCAGGAATCTTTGCTGGAGGAGGAAATCCGCCTGGTGGACGGGAGCGTCTTCACCCGGCCTGCCGAGGGTGAATTCGAGCACGCGTTCCTTCAGCTCTGCCTGCCGCTGGTCCATTACAAGTACCGGACGGTCGAATTGTCAAGCCATGAAAGTCAGGTATCCGTAGAAGGAATCGACCGGGAGAGATATTGGATTTGCGAATTGTACGATGTCATGGGCGGGGAGGAGGAGGCCCTTCGTTGTCTGGAATGGCTTCGGGAGTGGATCGGCAGACATCTGGACGCGGCCCGGATCCTGGATCCTGTTGTTGTTGCCAATGATCTGCGGAAGGAGGGGAGAAGGGTCCCGCTCCTGCCCGGCTTCCCGGTGGAGGAGCTGGCGAAACTGCTGTAAGAATCCGCCCGGAACATGGTCGGCGCCGGCTTTGTAGGTTATTGGTTTGCCTGGCGGTATTTCAGCGGAGTGACTCCGTCGTGAACCTGCTTGAAGCGCGTGCTGAAATAACGCGAGGTGGAGTATCCTACCTTTTCGGAGATGTCCAGGACGGAAAGGGAACTGGTGCGCAGCAGTTCTTCGGCCTTGGCCATCCTTCTTTCTTCGACGATTTCGGCTACGCCTTTCCCGTAGGCGGAATTGATCTTGTGGTAGAGCGTTGCCCGGCTCATGGCCATGTGCTCCGCGATCTGGGCGACGTTGAGCTGGGGGTCTCCCAGATGCTGGTCGATGTACTCATCGATTTTTCCGGTGAACGCCCGGTTTTTCGCTAGCAGTTCCGCCTCCAGGGTCTTCAGCCGGCGGCGGCTGAGCCGGTCCACGCTGATGAAAATCAGGGAAATGCCCATGAGAATGTAGATCAGGATCATGGGCATCGATGAATACCAAGGATATTTGACGCGTATCGAGGATACTTGCTGCGCCTCGCTCCAGGTGCCGTCCGAACGAAGGTACGATACGTCCAGCCTATAGTTCCCGGGCTTGAGAGCCGGAAGCGAGATGCTGTCTTCGAAGGTTTCCGTGGTCATTTCCGAGGCGCCCAGCAGATGGTATCGGTATAGGATCCGCTCAAAGGGGTCGGCCCCGGCGAGGTTGACGGAGACTGCCAGGGAAGTGTAGTTGTGGGGCAGGACCAGTCTGTCTGACGATGCGTCCCGGAGTTCCACTTTTTTGCTCCGGTCTTCACTGAAATAGCAGTCCGCACCGATCTCGACGACACCTGCCGTGCCTCCCAGATAGATCGTCCCGTCCGGGGTGCAGGTGCTGGAGAGAATCTCATTGGCCGGGACGCCCCGGTTTTCCCCCGTCATTTCCACCACACTGTTCCTTCGCAGGAATAGGGTATTGTCGGCGGCGATCCACAGATTGTCCGTCCCGTTGCTCTGCAGGCGGCTTACCCGTGAAAAGAGTCCGGAATCCAGCTTGAGGACCGTGGAATTGCGCGGATCGAAAGTGAACAGCCCGTAATTGGTCCCGAACCAGATGTGCCCTCCGTGAAAAACGGCCGTGTTGATGCTGCCGGTTTTCAGGTCGGGTTCATAGATGCGGGAAATGCGATGCTCGGACAGATCAAGCGTGAAAAGGCCGGCGGATGAATAGGCATAGAAAGTTCCGTTTCCGGGGCCGATGGGAATGAGTTCGGTCGCCAGTCCTTCGGTTTCATCCAGAAATGGGAGGAATATTCTCGTGCGGGGATTGTATTCATACGGATGAACGGCCAGCAGAAGAATGTTCCCGTTTTCGAGATTGTAGATGGTGGGAGCGTTGCTGTTGAAGCACTCGGCCGCGTTGGTGTCCCGGTCCGCCAGTGTGAAGGGCCGTCTGGCACCCGTGACTCTGTCCACCAGAAAGAAGCCCAGGTTGTAAGTGGCGATGAGCAGATTCTTCTCGTCAAAGTCAGCGATGGATGTCACTTTGATTCCTTCCATCCTCGGTGCCAGCGTGATGCCTGTTTGCGGACTGTACCGGCAGATGCCACTGCCGTCCGTTCCCAGATAAATGTTTCCGTCAGTGGAGGAAAAAACATCGATGATGACGTTTTCAGCCGCGGGGTAAGAGCTGGTGAGGTTGAACGATTTGACCGGAGACCATTTGAGACCGATGAGACCCGAGCGAACGCTGCCGATCCAGACATTTCCCAGGGGGTCTTTGTACAGTTTGGTGACGGAAAGGGGGATTCGCTCTCCGTTATTCACCGGGCTCTTCTTGATGCTTTTCCATTGATAATTGTCCAGGGACAGGGACAGAATGCCGGCCCCGTCGAATCCCATCCACAATTCGTCGTCCATGACCAGCAGGGCCAGCAGGGGGTCATAGGGGAATCCCTGCTCCCCGCTTTTCAGGCTGAAAACGGTCTGGCGAAGCGTGAGATCGTAAACGACCAGACCGTCGTTGAGCAGGGAAAGGTAGAGTTTGTCTTCATGAAGGGCGGATGCCATGATCATGCTGCCGCCCAATTCGGGGAGGGGGAGGGCTTCTCCGCCCCAGACCAATCCTTCTTTCTTGTCAAGTGAAAGCAGCTTCCCTTGATACTGATAAAGCGCCTGGTAGTCGGTATAGATTTCAGAGTCACTGCTGGACAGTGTCTTGTTCCTGCCGGAGTAATGCTTCAACCCGAAGTGGGCTCCGAACCAGACGCCATCTTCGTCATCCACGGCGCAGGTGACGGGGTCTTCGCTTAACAGTTGGAACGAATCGGATGACTTGTCATAAAGAAAGAGCCCTTTGTCGGTGGAAGTCCACAGGTTTCCCCAAGTGTCCAGGTGGACCAGATTGACGTAGTTCCCCTGGATCCGCCCCCTTCCGTCATCCAGATAAGTCTGTATCCGGCCGTTCCGATATTGGTTGAGGCCGAATCGGGTTCCGATCCAAAGTCCGCCCTTTCCGTCATAGGTGACATCCGTGACCGCAGCCAGTGAAAGCCTCTCTTTAAGTCCTATTGTCTTGCAATAGTACCCATCCGCCCACAAACTCCAGAATTGAACCAGCAGTATGAACAAAATCAGACTCTTTTTCATGGCTTATTTGGATTTAGATACAAAATTAGATTTTTTCTGGAAATAATGGGCATGTGTGGAAAAAAACAATTCTACATCTTTGCATGGACCACATGGGTTTGATTAATACCAATTTTTAAGAATAGCTCTGTATGAGAAACCTGTTATTCTGCCTCTTTGCAGTTCCGGTGCTGTTCCTTGCCAGTACCGTCCATGCATTCTCTGAGCCTCTGGGGGAATCCGGAGAGGTAGCGCAGCAGACGATTGTCATCACCGGCAAGGTGCTGGATGAATCCGGGCAGCCGGTCATCGGTGCAACCGTCATGGAAAAGGGCACCACGCACGGGGTTGTCACGGATTTTTCCGGCGCCTTCTCCTTGGACGTGCATGCGGGCGCGACAATCGTTGTTACGTGCGTCGGTTATCAGGACTATAGTTTTGCGGCTTCGTCCAAAGGGCCGTGGAACATCGTTCTCCAGGAGGATATGCTCTTGATCGAAGAGACCGTCGTGACTGCTTTCGCGACTCAGAAGCGGGTGAATGTCACGGGCGCCATCACGATGGTGACGGGTGATGACGTCATCCAGGCGCCGGTGGCGAACGTTTCATCCGCCCTGGTGGGCATCACGCCCGGTCTGAGCGCCGTGACCGTCTCCGGTGAGCCGGGTCAGGATGCGGCGGATATCGCCATCCGGGGCATTTCCTCGTATTCCGGCAGCACCTCGCCCCTGATTGTCATTGATGGCATCGAGCAGCCTGTCTCCCAGGCGATGAGCATCCTCAACGGACTCAATGCCAATGATATTCTGGGAATCAGCGTTTTGAAGGATGCGTCTTCCACGGCGGTATACGGGATCAGAGCGGCCAATGGTGTCATCATCATCACCACCCGCCGGGGCCAGGTGGGAGCGCCCAGGGTGAGTTTCTCCGGAAACTTCGGCCTGACCAACGCCACCAACGTACAGCGGGGTCTTTCTTCCTATGAGTATGCCCTGTTCCGGAACGAAGCCATCCGGAACGAAGTCGCCGGATATGGAAGCACACCGCTCCTGAACTATCTGTTCACGGAAGATGACCTGTGGAAGTTCCAGAACAACCGTGACTTCACGCCTGCCGAGGTGTCTGCCATGACGGGCCTGACCGACGCCCAGAAACAGCAGCTGCTGGCCAGTGACGCCTTATATTATGGTACTTCGGACGCCTATGCGGAACTGTACAGCCGGGTGGCGCCGCAATGGTCTGCGAACGTGAGCGTGTCGGGCGGCGCGGAAAGGGTCAAATACTATGTCTCCCTCAATTACTTCGACCAGCAGTCCATCATGCAGAACGCCAATTACTTCGGTGTTCAGACCGGTTCGAGGTATCAGCGTTACAACGTACGGGCCAACGTGGATGTGGATCTTTTCAAGCATACGACGCTCACGCTCAATACCAGCGGCCAGTTCGGATCGACGAAAGGTCCCGGAACGGGTTCCCTGTACAGCCGTTACAGCGGCATCATGCAGATCATCTATGAAGGCAACCCCTTCACCAACCGGAGCATGATCCTGGACGACAAGCTGATCGTCGATTTCGACTATCCCCAGAACTCCGTCCAGGACGGTCTCCACAAGCGGACGGACAATGAGATGACCGGCGGCTGGCTGCCGGCCCTCCTGCGCCAGTCAGTGGGCACGACTACCAATACGCGGGTGGATGTTTCCCTGAAGCTGCGTCATGACTTCTCGTATCTGCTGAAAGGTCTCGACTTGCAGGCGAGTCTCCGTTACCAGGAGAATTACAGCAAAGTTGCCGTCCAGTCCTACGACATTCCCTCCTACACGGTACGGCGCAATCTCACAAATCCGAACGAACTGGACTTTTTCGGCGGTACGGTGGGCGCGGACGGCTATTATTCGGGATCCTGGGGAGGCATGCGTGATTTCTATGCCGATATCGTCCTCAACTACCAGGGCAATTTCGGCAAGCATAACGTCGGAGGACTCCTCCTGGGCCGGGCCACGAAGTACACGATGCCCGGAGACAGTTTCAATACGCCCAGCGGCCTGATCGGAACGTCCGCCAGAATCACCTACGATTATGACACCCGCTATATGCTGGAGCTCAATTTCGCCTATAACGGAACCGAGAACTTCGCCAAAGGGAACCGTTTCGGTTTCTTCCCCGCGGCCTCGGTCGGCTATGTCATTTCCAACGAGCCGTTCTTCCCGCAGAATGACATCGTCACTTTTGTGAAGGTGCGCGCCAGTTACGGCCTGGTGGGCAATGACCAGATCGGCGGCAAGCGTTATCTGTACCTTCCTGGCACCTACTCCGTCAACATGGGGCCCGGAAGCCTGACCAGCACGACCAGCTCCGGTTCCCTGCAGAGCAATTACTATCAATTCGGTACCTCCACCGGCTCTTACAACACGATCTATTACGGTTCCGCCGAAGGCGCCCTGGGAAATCCGGATGTCACCTGGGAGAAATCGGAGAAGACCAGCGCCGGCGTGGAGCTGAAGTTCCTGAAGGACCGCCTGTACTTCACCGGGGATTATTTTGGCGAGAACCGCCGGGACATCCTCACCACCCTGGGCGTGATTCCGGTCACTTTCGGCGTTCCGACCTGGAATACCGCTGCCGTCAATGTGGGCCGTGTGACCAACCACGGTTATGAATTGGTGCTGGGATGGAAAGACAAGGCCGGCTCCCTGGGCTATTATGTGGAGGGCAACGTCACGTATGCCAAGAATACCATCGAATACATGGCAGAAGCCCCGAATCCTTATGATTGGATGAACCAGACCCATCACAGTATCGGTCAGTACTATGGTTACAAGACCGACGGATTCTATGATACGCTGGAGGAACTGAACAACCGCCCGTACTTTTCGCAGTCCGCCAATGCGGTGACCCTGGGCGATATCAAGTACATCGACCTGAATGGCGACGGCATCATCGACAGCAAGGACATGGCGCCTGTCGGCTATCCCAACCGTCCCCTGATGAATTTCGGCGGGAAGATCGGTTTCAGCTACAAGGGATTCGACCTCAAGATGGTCCTTTCCGGCACGGCCATGGGCACTTACTACATCTCCCGTATCACCAGTCCGTTCTTCAAGCGGGCCGGAAACGCCTTCCTTTGGCAGTACGAGGGCAGATGGACTCCCGAAAAGGTGGCCGCGGGTGACAGAATCACCTATCCGCGCGCCGTCTATGACGCCAGCCAGGACCATTATGACTTCGGCCCCAAGAGCGACCTCTGGGCCCTCTCCTCAGACCATCTGCGCATCAAGAACGTGGAATTGGGCTACGCCTTCGACCCTTCTCTTCCGCTTTTGCGGAAGGCCGGCATCTCCGGACTCAGGGTTTACCTCAATGTCAACAACCTGCTGACCTTCTTCGACCAGATGAGCCGGTATGGAATCGATCCGGAGACCAAGGACAACCTGGGCGGGGCGGAAGGCAACATTTCCTACGTCTTCCCGCTTACGCGGACTACCAACTTCGGCGTGAACGTCAATTTCTAAAAGGATGCGGATATGAAAAAGATTCATCTGATAGCACTTGTATTCGTAGCGACGCTGGGGGTAAACTCCTGCGACCTCTTCCTTGAGATGCCGGAAGTGACCGGCAGTGTTTATCTGGAGGATGTGTTTTCCAACCGGAAAGATACCGAAGGCCTGCTGTGGAGAGCTTATCACCGGGGGCTCCGGGAAGGTCTTCCCGAGGGATGGGCCATCAACCACGGAACGCTGGCCTCGCTTTCGGGTGAAATCACCCGCGGCTACAGCTGGCACGCCGGCTACAATCTGGTGGTCAACGGCCCTACCACGGTGCTGGACGCATCCGGCCAGTACCAGGGCGCTCCCGCCAATTTCAACGAAAACTGGGAGGTGATCCGCAACTGCTGGATCATCATCGAGAACATCGACCGGTGTGAAGAGCTGTCCGCCGCAATGAAAGAGTACATGAAGGGGGAGGCATACGGCCTGATCGCCTACCGTTATATGGGCATGTTCCAGCGCTGGGGCGGTGTCCCCATCGTCCGTCAGGCGAACCAGATGACCGATGATTTGCTTTTCCCCCGCGCCTCGGCGCAGGAGACGCTCGATTATACGCTGGAACTGATCAAGGAGGCGGAAGACCGGCTTCCGGACTCCTGGTACGACATCGAACCCGGTTGCGGGGACAAATGGGAAGGCCGGCTGACAAAGGGTGCGGCGCTGGCCATGCGGGCCCGGGTGCTCACCTTCGCCTCCCGTCCTCTTTTCAATTCCGCCGAGTCCTATCCCAAGGAGTTCGGCATCCCCTGTGACAGTGAAACCGAGCCGCTCATCTGGCTGGGCGGTTACGACGAACAGCGTTACCGCGATGCCATCAACGCACATCTGGCCCTCATCAAATGGGGGGAGGCCCATGGCAAGCACTTGATCTTCACGGCTGGAGAAGGCAACCGCAACGATTTCGAGCAGGCCATTGACGACTATGGCCGGGGCGTTTCGGAACTCAACGGTCCGGAGACCATCCTGGCTTTCAAAATCGAGTCTGACCAGCAGGTGTACAACAATATGACCGAGGGATACAACTGGTCGGCCTATGTGGATGCCGGCGAGCGGTCCCTCCGGGGAGTCCTGACCAATTTCGTCCGTCTGTACCGCGACAAGGACGGCGGCGAGCTGGACTGGCCGGTGGTCGGGGAGGAAGCGCCCAGGCCCATTTCGGATTTCGCCGCGAACATCGACAATATCGAAGCGCGGTTCCGCGTGGACATCTGTGTGCCCGGCAAATTCGGCCGTTCCAACGACGGGGACGCCCGCTGGAATGAGGGGATCTGGTACATGGGCAGCCTGACTTCCGATGAGAATATCGCCGCTTCCATGTCCCGTGCCACGGAAGGGCGCTCCATCGGCGTTCCTACCAAGTTCTACTATAAGGCGGGAGCGCGCCGCTGGCTGGAATTCCCGTTGTTCCGCCTGGCCGAGAACTATCTCCATCTGGCCGAAGCCTACAATGAAATCGGCGAGACGGCCAACGCCTTGCGCTACCTGAACATCATCCGCAACCGGGCCGGACTGCCCTCTGTGGATGAAAGCGACAAGAGCCGGCTGCGTGAACTGATCGTGCGCGAGAAGGCCCTGGAGTTCTTCGAAGAGAACCAGCGTTATTATGATGTCAAACACTGGAAACATCCGGATATCGGCACCAAGATTCTGGGCGGCCCCATGACGGAGATATCCTTCTATACCACCGACGGCCTGAATACCATGGATGCGCTCATCTCTTATTGGGACGCCTATTCTTACACCGGGTATTGGCATCCCAAGTGGTTCCTGGAGCCTTTCCGCCAGGACGAAGTGAACAAGGGAGTCATCGCCCAGAATCCTGGATATTGAACCTAAAACCCCATGGAGAAAATGAAAAAGCTTTTATACAGTCTGACGGCTGCCGGCATCCTTGCCGCGGTGTCATCCCTCCAGGGATATTCCCAGGATCTGGCCAACTTTACCGAATCGCTTTCCGGCAGGTATCCGGGACTGGTCGTGATCGACAATGACGGCACGCCCGGCCACGGAAGCGCCCGGATGATGATCCGGGGAATCGGTTCCTATGCCTCCTCGACGGACGTGAACACCCTCAAGATTTACGTGGACGGGTTTGAAGTGAAGAGCGACTTCATCAACTACATCTCCCCGGAAGAGATTGAATCGGTGTCCATCCTCAAAGATGCGTCCCAGTTGGCCGTGTACGGCATGAACGGTGCCAACGGTGTCATTTACATCACCACGAAGCGCGGTTTGGAAAGCGCACCCGTCATCACCTTCAGAACCGGCGGCGGGGTGCAGTTTCCCGTCAATGTGGTGAAACCGCTGGGGGCGTTGGATTATTGCCAGCTGTACAACCAGGCCTGGAGCAATGACCATGGACGCGAGTGGGACCCCTTCTACGACTTTGAAGTGATCGGCGACCTGAAAAACGGAAACGGTGTCGATGTGAACTGGTATGACGAGGTGCTGGGCAAACCCGGAATCTATGCCGACGCCACCCTGTCCATCCGTGGCGGTTCCCGGCAGGCCCGATACAACGTGGTCCTGGACTATGCCAACCAGCAGGGCTTCCTGAACGTAAAGAACACGGACCGTACCCATAACGTTTCTTTCGCCAAATACGGGGTCCGGACCAACCTGGACATGAAGCTCAACAAAGTCCTGTCCGTCAGCGTGGACCTGGGCGGCCGCCTGGAAGACAGAACCCGGCCCAATTACAGCCTCTATTCGCTGATGGAGGACGTGATGAGTTATCCTTCCAACATCTATCCGGTTTATGATCCGCTTTCGACGGATCCCATCTCCAGCTTCTCCGGAACGGTCATCCACCCCAACAACCCGGTCGCCTCCATCAACGGCCTGGGCTGGACGACCAGCCGGACCAAGGTGATGCAGGCCAACTTCAAATTCCGGGAAGACCTGGACTTCCTCCTCCCCGGCCTCTATCTGCAGGAAGGCTTCTCCTTCTATTCCAAGACGGTCGGCAATACGGCGAAGACCAGCACGTATGCCCGTTATAACGGCGGTGTCGCCCAGACTTCCGATGTCTCCACCTACCTCCGGTCCAATGGCTACTGGTCATCGGGCAAGGAACGCTGGATGCAGGGCAACGTCATCCTGGGTTGGAACGGAGACACGGATAACAGCCGGTATGGCGCTTCGCTACAGGCCCACGTCTCCGATTTCAACGGCAGAGGTTCCGTATCGTATGACTGGAAGTACCGGTACATCAATTATTCCGGGGAAGTAAACTATGCTTTCGACCGCCGTTACGAGGCCGCGCTGGGTTTCTCCCTCTTCGGAAGCGACGCCTATGCTCCGGGTCACCGCTACGTATTCTATCCCTCGCTGTCTTTGGGATGGGTTCTCTCCAACGAAGGTTTCCTGAAAGGGAACAGGGCTGTGAACTATCTGAGGCTCAGGACATCCGCCGGATTGTCCGGCTCTTCCTCCGCCTATGTTGGAATCGAGGGATTCGAGACGGAAGGCCGTTACCTTTATCAGCAGTACTACACATGGACCGGCAGCTTTGTCACCGGCATGGGACCGAGCTTCGGCGGCGGCGTCAGCGGTATCCGACCCCTGTTCAAGGGGAATGAGGACATCACCGCCGAGAGAAGCCTCAAGGTCAATGCGGGGTTCGACGCGAAACTCTGGAACAAGCTGAGCGTCACGGCCGATTACTTTGTGGACCTGAGAAGCAACATCCTCACCCTGGACCGGACGCTCATGGACTGGTCGGGTCTGCAGACCTTCTATTCCAACATCGGGCGCATGGTCAACCAGGGAGTGGACGCGAATCTGGTCTTTTCCGACCGGAAGGGCGATTTCGGCTATTCCGTGTTCGCCAACCTTCTCTATGCGAAGAACAGGATCCTGGAAATGGGAGAGGTGGGAGTCAAGTTCCCTTACAATGCCGCGACCGGCCATCCTTACGGTTCCCGGATGGGGCTCGAGTGTATCGGATTCTATGAACCCAGGGACTTTGACCTGGACGGAGATCTGAATATGGGCGTTCCCGTCCCTCTCTTCGGGGACGTCCAGCCCGGCGACCTCAAATACAAGGATCAGGACGGAGACGGCTTCATCGACGAAACGGATATCATCTGCGTGGGAAACCCTTCCTATCCTTCCCTCCATGTCAGCTTCGGCGGCGAGGTGGATTTCCGCGGTTTCGATTTCTCCGTGCTGTTCACGGCATCCGCCGGAGGTACGGTCAACCTGACGGACTATTCCGCCTGGAAACCGTTCATGAATTACAGCACGGCGTTCGAATGGGCGAAGAAGGCATGGGTATTCTACCCCGAAGCCGGCCTGGACACCCGTGAAACCGCGACTTTCCCACGCCTGACGGCCCAGCAGAATGACAACAACTACCGCACGAGCACGTTCTGGGTGAAGAAGAACGATTTCCTGCGTCTGAAAAACGCGGAGCTAGGGTACAGTTTCCGCAAGTGCCGCGTGTATCTGTCCGGACAGAACCTCTTTACGCTCAGCAGCGTCCTTTCGAAGTACAAGATGGATCCCGAGACGACGGACTACGGTTACCCGGCCGCCATGTCCGTGAATCTGGGTGTTCAAGTCAGTTTCTAACGAGTGGAAGACAGCATCATGAAAAAAACAATCCTTCTTTCAGCCCTTGCTCTCAGCATCTGCGCCTGCTCCAAGTTCCTGGACACCCGGATTGACGTATATGACACCATGGACCGGCTTGAGACCCGGTACAGCACCCTGTCCAGCTTCGCGTACGCATTCTATACGCCCATGCAGTATGGTTTTGACGTCATAGACGGGAACCTCTTCGCCGCCGCCTCCGACGAGGCCGAGCAGACGGCGCCTACCTCCGACGTCTCGGCCTTTACGCGCGGCCTCATATCGGCCGACCTGAATCCGTTGTCCTATCAGTACAACAACTGCTATGAAGGGATTCGGGCCGCCCGCTTCTTTTTGGAATATGCCAAAGACGGGGAGGATTTCCTGGCCCTGAACCGGGATACCAGCACGGTGTACAATTCCGACGGCACCATATACAGCACCGACAAGCCCAAGTCCTACCTGCGGGATGTCATCAACCTCAACTGGCTGAGGGCGGAGGCCCGCATTGCCGAGGCGTATTATTACGGGGAACTTATCAAAATGTACGGCGGCGTCCCCCTCATCGGGGAGGACGGTCTTGCCAGGCAGGCCACTTACGACGAGGTGGTCGAGCACATCGTGGGCCTGATTGACGAGAACGCCGACAAGGTGAATCTGGATTGGCGCGTCGGTCTTGACGAGACGCCTGAAAACCGGATCGCCGATGTCGCCAACTGGAATTTCCGGGATGACATCGGCCGCTTTGACAAGACTTCCGCGCTGGCCGTCAAAGCCCGCGTACTCCTGTATGCGGCCAGTCCGCGCAACAATCCGGACGGGGATGCGGCCAAGTGGGAGAGAGCGGCCCAGGCGGCCTATGACGTCATCCGGACCCGGAAGGCCATTTTCGCGAAAGGCTTCGGTTTCGGTGAGGGCGCCCGGACCTATCCCAGCCCTGTCATGCCGGCTGACCGGAAATACGGCGATTATTTCCTGAAGAACAATGCGGCCGCCGATGTGGAATCCATCTTCCTGATCCGCCGGGCGGCGGGAAGCGCACCCGAGGTGGCCAATTATCCAGTCGGCACGCGTGGAGGGAACAGCGGAATCTGCCCGACGCAGAATCTGGTGGACGCCTACGAATATATCGGCCCGAAGACGCTGAATCCCTATCAGAACAGGGATCCCCGTTTTGAGGCGACGATCGTTTACAACGGCTGCACCTGGAATGGAAATGAGATTGACGAATCTCCGGGCGGCGCCTATGACAGCCGGGTGAACGGCGCTTCCAAAACCGGCTACTACCTGCGCAAGTTCCTAGCGCCGAACCTGAATCTGATCGAGGGGGGCAGCACGGACCATATCTGGCCGCTGTACCGCTATGCCGAAGTCCTTTTGAATTACGCGGAGGCCATGAACGAAGCCTACGGCCCCGATGCCGATCCGAAAGGCTACGGCATCACGGCCCGCCAGGCGCTCACGGAGGTCCGCAACAGCGCCAGCACGCTGCTTCCCGCCGTCACGGCGGCATCCAAGTCTGATTTCCGAGCGGCCGTGAAGCAGGAGAGACGCGTGGAACTGGCGTTCGAAGACCACCGTTACTGGGATCTGGTGCGCTGGATGGATGCGGAAACGGTTCTCAACCGTTCCATCAAGGGTGTGGTTGTCCGGAGGAACAACCTCGGCGGCTATCAATACTCCTATACCACGGTCGGCTCGCGCACCTTCTACGAGCGCAATTACTACCTTCCTTTCACCCGCAAGGAGATTGCGAACTCCGGCGGAACCCTGACCCAGAATCCGGAATACAATTAACAGAGCATATGAAAAACATCCATAAGACTTTATTGTTCGTGCTGGCTGCAGCACTCCTGTCCTGCCAGCCCGATGATGCCACGAAGGATTACGGTTTCGCCAAAGTCTACATTCCGCAGGCAACCGTCACCGGTCTGGACAATTCGTACCCCGTTCCCCTGGGGCCGTTCTACCAGAACTCGGTCTATACCTGCAAGTATGACAAGGGGAGCGGCAGACTGAGCATCGCCCTGGGGGTGATCAGGTCCGCGTATCTTTCCGAGCAGAAAGCTTTCAGCGTCAGCCTGGGACATAGCCAGGCTGAAACGGACAGAAAGCTGGCGGAATATGCCGGAAAGGGTGTTTCCGCCGAGGCCCTTTCCCCTTCGGTCTGCACCATTCCGGGCACCATTCAGGTCGAGGCGGGCACCAACGGAGGCACTTGCTACGTAGATGTGGACATGAAGGCTCTTGCAGCGCAGCGGTCTTCCCTCCTGACTCCCGACGGATATAAGCTCCTGGTGCTGGGCCTGGAAATCTCCAATCCCACCCAGTACGAATTGGCAGACAATTATACGAGCGTCGTCATTGTGCTGGATCTCGGCAGCGAGCACTGGGACCAGGTGCCGGCCGACAAACCGGAGAGCGAGATACGTCAATTATTCCCAACTATCTAATAACCCTTTAATTCAAATTCCTTATGAAAAAGGTTCTTTATTTCATCGCAGCGGCCGCCGCTATCACTTTGGCGGCTTGTTCAAAGCCCGATGACGGAAAGGAGCAGGGGGGCGACAAGACGCCTGCCGCCGCTCCCACCGCGGACTTTTCCTATGTCGCTGACGGCCTTAAGGTAACGTTTACCGACAAGTCCACGAATGCCACCTCCTATAAGTGGGATTTCGGTGACGGCGAGACGGCGAAAACCGCTTCTCCCACCCATGAGTATGCGGCGGCCGGCACGTACACTGTCAAGCTCGTCGTGGCCAACGCCGATGCTGTGACCGCCAACAAGGAAGCCTCCATTACGGTTGCAGGCCCGGCCAAGGCTTACTTCTCCTATGCGGCCAAGACGGACCGCGCCGGCAAGTTCGGTCTAACGGTCGACTTCGACGCCACGGCTTCCGAGAACGCCGCCTCCATCGCCTGGGACTTCGGTGACGGCGGAACCGCCACGGATTTCAAGGTCTCGCACGTCTATTCCGCTTATGGCACCTACAAGGTTAAGGCCGAAGTGACCGGTATCGCCGGTGACAAGAACACCTATGAGACCACGGTCGATGTCATCGCCTACAACGAGCTCCTCAAGGGCGGCGCCATGGAGGAAGATGACGCCAAATACTGGACCTTCATCCACACTTATGTGTTCCCCGAAGGCAACTATGACACGCCCGACGAGACCTTGGTAAGCTGGAAGCCTTATTTCGGCTACACCGAGGACAAGCCCGGCCGCGGTGAAGGCGGGTGCCTGCGTCTTTCCTCCGAGAACCAGATCCACGACCAGGCCTACAATGTCCAGTTCTATCAGGCCATCGAGGTGGAAGAGGGTGACCGTCTGGAAATCTCGGCCCTCATGAAGTGGGGCCCGGGCTCCAACGACTGCGGTCTCCTCTGGTTCGGCATTGCCGAGACCGAAGATGCAGTGGGCATGGACGGCACCTCCGTCGTGGAGATGTTCAACTACTGGAATCCCGACTGGGACAACATGCGCGCCAATTCCATCCTTCCGCTTGACAGCGGCTTCGAGGCCGATGAGGCTTACATCGCTGACAACGCCGCCCGTGAGATCGGTTACAGCAACGCCGGCGAGCCGGTGGCCGTGTATTGGGCGCAGAAGACCGGCACCGTCTACTTCTACGTGGACTACCGTTCCGTCTGGGGCACCTGCTTCGGCCCCGGCAACGACATTCTCTTTGACAACCTGAGCGTAAAGGTTACTTTCGAAGAATAATAGTTTTGCAATCGGACAGGGCGGAGGCCCTCTCTGCCCTGTCCTTTGTTTATAAACGAACAAGTGATGAAAAAACCGATCCTTTTCCCCCTTGTCCTCCTCTGCCTCCTGGCTTCCCCGGCCTGGGCGCAGGATACGGACAGCCGCTTCATGCGCGCATTCACGGAAGAGTTCAACACATCCTCGCCGCAATACTTCTCTGCGGGCGGCAATACCCTCCGGTATTTCTGCGGAGTTCCTTCCCTGAGTGAGAACAATGACGGGGTCATGCTCATGCGCATCCAGCCGTCAGACCCTGCGGGAGCCGGCCGCGGTCCTGAAATCGCCAGCAAGAAAAGCACCCACTTCGGCACCTATTCCGCCCGGATCCGGGTTCCCGACGTGAAGAAGGTTCAGCCCAACGTAGGATCGGTCGTGGGCTATTTCACGTATCGTTTCACCCGGGGGTTCGGGCTCAGCGAGATCGACTTCGAATGGCTCATCGCCGACCCCACCCTGATTTATATCGGCACCTGGACCAGTGCGCCTGACAATGTGAACAACCTCCAGCGAGTGGGGCGCACCATCAACCTGGCCAAGGGTCAGATCCTCTACACCAATTACCGCTCCTGGCACGACGGGAACAGGAACCATGATTTCAACAAGGATGACGATGCGGCCCTCAGCCCGAGGACCATTCCCGCCATCGAGGGATATGACGCTTCCAAGCGCTTCTATGTCTATGGCTTCGACTGGTATCCCGACCGTCTCACCTGGTGGATAGAGCATCCTGAAACCCGGGAGAAAATCATTCTCTGGGATTATCAGGGCTCCACCCCCAGTTTCTCCGGCATTCCCCAGCCGCCCACGACGTATCTGCTGAATTTCTGGCACACCAACGACTGGGCCGTGGATACCAATCCCAGGTCGAAGGAAGCGCCCAAGTATCCTTATTTCCTGGAAATCGACTGGATGAAATACGAGCCGTACGATGAGATCAACATCGAGTGGCGCGAGAAGAATAACTGGTAGCATCGTGAACAAAGCTTTTGGTACACTCTTTTGCGTCTTGACGCTTCTGGCCGCATCCTCATGCGGCGAGAAGCCGGATCCCATCGATGATTCTCAGGAAGGGAAGGAAACTCCGGAACCGGGTCCTGAACCTCCGCCCGAGCCTAAGCCGAAGGATGTGAAGGTGATGGCTTCCTTCACGGAAGAGTTTTCATCGCGGGAATCGGAACTGGTGTCTTTTGCCAGAAGGACGGACAGGGATGATTTCCGGTATTACAGCGCTTTCCCTTCCTTGAGCGAAAGGGGGACGACCATCCTGATGCTCCGCCTGGACCCGCCTGATCCGGCCGGAGAAGGAGCCGTCGTCACGACCAGGGATTATGTATTTTACGGTAGCGTCAGCGCCCGGATCCGGATTCCGGACATCGTCGCCGTCCAGCCTAAGCTGGGAGCGTCGGCCGATTTCTCTCTGCTGGACCAGGACTCCGTCTGGGGGACGGACGAGTATACGCTGGGCCTCCGTCTGGCCGATACGGGGAATCTCTATCTGAAGAGCCTGCACCAGGATGTGGGTTCCGAGCCTGCGGTCCGGGAATCCGTAGTGACGCCTGCCGTCAAGTCCTTCAACGCATCGTCCCGGTTCCATATCTACGGTATGGACTGGGCCCCGGACAAACTCAGCTGGTGGATGAAGGACACCGAAAACTCGGAGAAAGTCATTCTGTACGAGCAGACGGAGAATATTCCTTCCCAGCCCCTGCGCCTGCAGTTCAGGCTGTACCATAGCAAAACCGCTCCGGCAAAGGACAATGCCGGCACCACCCAGGCGCCGAACTATCCCTTTGAACTGGAGATCGACTGGATCAGATACACCCCCTCCGAACCATGAAACGAACCGCCTTCCTTTTCGCCGGCATCCTGCTTCTGACGGTGCCGGCCCTCCGGTCCTATGCGCAGGAACCCCGGTTCCACGGGGCCTTCACGGAAACCTTTTCCGGCCGGACATCGGCCTATTTTGACTATAACTACAGACCGTCGGGAGAAGACTATCGCTACTATTCCGGTTTTCCCTCCCTCTCTGAGGAAAAGACGGATGTCATGATGTACCGGATCGATCCCGATGATCCCGCCGGGGCCGGGCGGGGGCCGGAAATCATCTCCAAAGACTATACTTTTTACGGCAGTTATTCCGCCCGCATCAAAGTTCCGAAGGCGCGGGACGTCCAGCCCGACTTGGGGGCGGTCGTGGGCTATTTCACCTATAATATCGACCGGGAATTCGGGCAGAGTGAAATCGATATCGAGTGGCTGCTGGCGGATCCCCGTATCATCTATGTGGGAACGTGGACGGGAAAGCGGGGCGCGCACAACCGGGTCGGACGGATTATCAACCTGGCGACGGGAGAGATTCTGGAAACCATCTGGCGCAGTGAGGTCCGCCATGAAGACGGATCCGTCACCCGCGTCCCCAACACCGCCTTTACCGGACGTCAGAACAAACCCTCCCGGCTGGAGGCGATTGCCGGCTACGATGCATCAGAGCAGTTCTACACCTATGGCTGGGACTGGTATCCTGACCGTCTGGTCTGGTGGATGATCCACCCCGATACCGGGAAAAAACTGGTTTTGTGGGACTACAAGGGAAAGGAAGTCTTTCCGGACCAGCCTTCAAAGACCGGTGTCCCTTGTCTCAAGAGCAAATATCGCCTGAATTTCTGGCATACGGACAACTGGCCGGTCGAGACCAACGAAGCCTCGGTCGAAAAACCTTTGTACCCCTATGAGCTGGAGATCGACTGGATGTCCTATACGCCTTTCGACCAGTTTAATCCTTATTTGAAAAAATAAATAACTCCTCGCAAATGCAACTTGGAATAGATATCGGAGGAACTACCATCAATCTGGGGCTTGTGGATCAGTCCGCCGTGGTGAGGAAGGAAGTCATTCCCTCATTCAAACCCGGAGCCACCAAGGAGGAGACCTTGGAATACCTTTCAGACGCTGTCCGGAAAATGTTGGTGCCGGAAGTGACCAGCATTGGAATCGGCGTTCCTACCGTCGTGGACCCGGTGAATGGAATCGCCTACAGGGCGGTCAATATCCCGTCTTGGGATGAAGTGCATCTGAAAGAGGAGCTGGAAGCCCGTTTCCGGATTCCGGTTTTTGTCAATAACGATGCCAACTGCTTCGCCCTGGGGGCGTCCGCCCGGATGGACAGGACTTATCCGGTCCTTCTGGGAATCACGCTGGGCACAGGCCTGGGGATGGGAGTCGTGTGCGATGGAAAACTTTTCTGCGGCAGCCGCTGCGGGGTCGGGGAACTGGGGTCGGCTCCCTATAACGGAGCCGATTATGAGGCCTTCTGTTCCAAACAGTTTTTCACCGCCCGCGGCTTTGATGGAAAGGAGGCGGCCGAGGCGGCTGATGCCGGAACCCCCGAAGCGGTCGCACTCGAACAGGAGTTCGGCAGGCATCTCGGACATTTCCTCACGCTGGTGATGCTGGCTTATGACCCGGACTGCATCGTTCTGGGCGGGGGAGTGGCCCGTTCTTTCCGGCATTTCCGGGACACGATGATGCAGACGCTGCGGAGCAGTTACCCTTATTCCATTGACAGTCTTCGTATCGAGGTCCTTTCCGAAGGGGAAATCCCTGTTCTGGGGGCTTCGCTTTTAAGTTAAGATTCCCATGAAACGCCTGTCTCTTTTCTGTTTTCTGGCTGTCTGCCTTGCCTGTACATCGGCTCCCGCCCCTTCCACGCTCACCCATTGGAGCATGAAGCGTGAGGGTGATTCCCGGACGTACGATGTACGGGTGCCGACCACCGTCGCCGGCGCTCTCCATGAGGCGGGGTATTTCGGGGAGAACCTGCTGGAGGGTCTCCGATACCAGGATGCGGATAAAAGCATCTTTGACTCTCCCTGGGTTTTCACCACGCGTTTCCATGCGGAGAAGGGGAAGCACCATGTCCTTCGTTTCGAAAGTCTGGGTTACAGCGCCGACATCACGCTGAACGGGACTCTCCTTGCATCGGCCGACACGACCGTCGGCGTATTCTGCGTCAGGGAGTTCGATATCACCCCCTTCGCCAAGAAAAGCAACACCCTTCAGGTACGCGTTCACAAGGCGCCCGAGGGCTCGCTGAACCACGGCTGGGTGGACTGGAATCCCCGTCCCCTGGATGAGACGATGGGCATACTGGGACCGGTCCGGCTGATTTCCACTCCGGATGTCCGGGTTCAGGATGTCTTTGTGAAACCGGTTTTGGATCCTCAAGACCTCTCTTCCGCTCGTCTTGAGGTGGAAGTGACCCTTGTAAACCTTTCAGAGGAGGCGTCGGAAGGGCTGTTGAGGGGAGAGGCCGAAGGAATCTGCTTTGAAATCCCCGTGAGTCTGGAGGGGGCCGAAACCCGGGTGGTCCGTCATAGCGAGACGGTACGGAATCCCCGGATCTGGTGGAGTGCGGAGATGGGGTCGCCGGAACTGTATCACATGAAGGTAAGTTACGGGGATTCCCACAGCAAATCCGTTCGTTTCGGCATCCGCGACATCCGGTCAGAACTGACCGAAGAGGAGCACAGGCAGTTCATCCTGAACGGGAAACGGGTGTTGGTCAAAAGCGCCGGCTGGGCCGATGACATCTTTCTTCAGGATACGCCGGAAAGCATCCTTCGCCAGGTCCGGATGGTAAAAGACATGGGGCTCAACTGCATCCGTTTTGAGAACATCTGGGGCAAGGACGATACCGTGTACGACCTCTGCGACAGTCTGGGCCTCCTCACTTTTGTCGGGTTCAGCTGTCAGTGGGAGTGGGATCACTACTGCGGCCTTCCGCAGACTCCGTCCCACGGCTGTATCGAGGGGGAACCCTGGGAGTCCCTGGCGCTGAGGTATTTCCATGACCAGCTCATCCGTCTCCGCAACCATGCCTCCCTGATCGCCTGGCTTTCAGGCAGCGACCGGGATCCTAATGTCAGGCTGGAAACCGCCTATGTGCGGCTGTATGACCAGTTGGAATATCGCCCCTATATCTGCTCGGCCAACGATGTTACCTCCCGGGTGACAGGACCTTCCGGGATGAAGATGGCCGGTCCTTACGAGTATGTCGGCCCGAACTATTGGTATGAGGACACCCGGGCCGGCGGCGCCTATGGTTTCAACACCGAAACCAATCCCGGCATGAACATTCCCCAGAAAGAGTCGGTGCTCCGTCTTTTGGGAGGGGAGGAGGCCTGGCCGATGGGCCCCGCCTGGAACTACCACTGTACGGCTTCCTCTTCCAATATGAATACCGTTGACCCGGAGGTCGCCGCGGCGGAAGGAACATACGGGCCGTTGGAGGGCTTTGAGGATTTCGTAAAGAAAGCGCATTCGCTGGATTATGATTCCACGCGTGCCATGTACGAGGCTTTCCGTCGCAATATCGGAAAGGCTACCGGCATTGTCAACTGGATGCTCAACAGCGCCTGGCCGTCGCTTTATTGGCAGTTGTACGACTGGTACGGCGTCCCCACGGCAGGCTACTACGGGGTAAAGCACGCCTGCGCCCCCGTCCAGCTCATTTATGATTACGGCAGCGGGGAAATCGTCGCGGTGAACGATGCTGTTCCGACGGCCGCTTATCGGGCCGAAATACTTTTCTACGGCGCCGATTCCAAACTCGTGAAGCGCGAAAACCGCGACTTTGTCTCGAACCCTCGCCAGCCCGTGAAACTGGGGACGTTGCCCAAGGCTGTCCCGGGTTTCCTGTCCCTTGTGCTGAAGAATCCGGAGGGAGAAGTGGTGGCCCGGAATTTCTACTGCATTCCTGCCCGGAATACCGAGCATGACTGGGCGCATTCCGACTGGTGGGGTATTCCGATCCTCTCTTATGCCGACCTCTCCTTTGTGTCCGCGCTGCCAAAGGCGGACATTCAAGTCACTTCCACGCCCGTGGAGGGAGGGGTTCGGGTGACGCTTGCCAATCATTCGGACGTGGTTTCTTACCAGAACATCCTGAAGGCGACAACCGCCGACGGAGAACTGGCCGCAGGCCCTGTCTGGGAGGACAACTTCATCTCCCTCCTCCCCGGAGAAACCCGTACGGTGTTTTGCGGGGCTGAAGGCGTTTCGGTAACCGTAGATTCTTGGAACTGATTCAAAGAAATCAGCCGAAAATGATCGTGCGGTTCTTGTAGGTCAGGATCTTCCGCTCGATGTGCCGGGTGACGGCGCGGCTGAGGACAATTTTCTCCAGGTCACGCCCCTTGAGCATCAGGCTCTCCGGGGTGTCCTTGTGGCTGATGCGCACCACGTCCTGTTCGATGATGGGGCCGGCGTCCAGTTCGCGGGTCACGTAATGGCTGGTGGCGCCGATAATCTTGACACCGCGCTCATAAGCCTGGTGATAAGGTCGCGCCCCGACGAATGCGGGCAGGAAGGAGTGGTGGATGTTGATGATGTGGTGCGGATAGCGGGCGATCATCCCGTCGCTGATGATCTGCATGTACCGGGCGAGCACGATGAACGAAATGCGCTCGCGTTCCAACAGGGCCATCTCTTCGCGTTCCACCTCTTCCCGGTTCGATTTGTCCGGTGCGATGCGCCAGACATAGAAGGGGATGCCGAACTGTTCCGCCACCTCCCGCAGGTCCTCGTGGTTGCTGACGATGCAGGGGATGTCCACTTCCCACTCTCCGGCATAGTAACGGGCCAGCAGGTCATAGAGACAGTGGCTCATCTTGCTCACGAAAATGGCCATTCGCGGCTTCTCATCGCTGAAATACACGCTTGAGTACATCTCGTACCGCTCGGCGAAGGCGGCATCCACCTCTTGTTTGATATGCTCCCGCGGTATAGCGAAGCCGTCCAGTTCCCATTCGATCCGCATGAAGAGCCGCTTCTCGATGGTGTCCACGTATTGGTCGAGATAGACGATGTTACCTCCGTTCCGGGTGATGAACCCCGTCACGTCCGTGATGATGCCCTGACGGTCAGGGCAGTGCAGCAGTATGATGGCTTTGCCTGTTGACATGGTGCGATTGACTCGATTTTGGGAAACAAAGATAAGGCATTTTCCTGTATAATTCAGAATTGAAACATAACCTTAGGATAATCAGGGATAAAAAAGTATTTTTGTTGAGCGTGAAAACGATGCACCGAATACCCAAAGGATTGATCGTCGCCTTGAAGTGGGCGGGGATCATGGCTTTGTCGCTCATTGCCGTCCTCATCATCATCAGAGGGATTGGCCGGGGCGTCAACAGACGCGTTCCCGAAGGGGGCGTCAATAAATCGATGTATGTCGATGTCAACGGCTCGAAGCAGTGGATCAATATCTATGGACAGGACCTGAACAATCCCGTCCTGCTCTATCTGCACGGCGGGCCGGGCAGTGCGACGAGTCTGTTTGACTATGCCTTCATCCGGAAGTGGAGCGATGTCTATACCGTCGTCACCTGGGACCAGCGCGGATGTGGAAAGAGCTTTGACAAGTCGCATCCGGAAACGATCACCGCCGATGTCATGATGCAGGATGGCAAGGCGATGACTGAATACCTGCGCGATTTACTTCACGTTGACAAAATCACCTTGCTCGGACACTCCTGGGGCTCGTACTTCGGTGCCAACCTGGCGCTTGCATACCCGGAATACTATGATGCCTTCATCGGAACGGGACAGTTCATCGACATGGACGAAAATGAGCGCCGGCTTTACAAAGCCGCGCTGGCCTGGTCGGAAAACGACCCGGAAGGCCGCGAAATGGTCGATCAGTGGGCCCGGAGCAGGGAACAGGGAGAGGATGATTACCTTCTTCGGAACAGTATCATGGACAGATACGGATATGGTATGATGAAGGACGGCAGGGATTACAGTTTATTCGTGACCGTGCTGTGCAATCCCGACTATTCTCTGAAGGATATATGGAATTCCGCCAGATACGAGGATGACATATTCGCCCAGTACAGGCCCTTCCTTAAATCGGATGGATTCAAAGATCTGTCTCTTCCGGGCCGATATGATTATGCGATGCCATTCTATAACATCGACGGCGACATGGACTATCAGACCAATTTCGAACTGGCCTGTGAATACTTCTCGAAGGTGAGCGCCCCGGAAAAGGAACTGCTTGCGATGAAAAACGCCACGCACGGGCTGCTTGAATCACGGTCCGAAGAGTTCTCCGCCCTGCTTCATAGAATTGCAGACAGTCTTCACAACCAGTAAAACACTTCAATCATGAAAAAAGTACTGTTCATCAGCGTTCTTTGCCTGCTTGCCGTGACCGGCGCGTGGGCGCAGAAGCCGACGCAGCCGTCCTGGCTGAGTGACGCCGTGTTCTACCAGATCTACCCTTCGTCCTTCCAGGACAGCGACGGGGACGGTTATGGAGACCTCAAAGGCATCATGTCACGCCTGGATTATATCAAATCCATCGGCGTGACCGCCATCTGGCTCAACCCCGTGTATGTGTCGGGCTGGACGGACGGCGGCTATGACGTCATCGACTTTTACCGGGTGGACAAACGTTTCGGTACCAATTCCGACCTCGTCGAGCTGGTCCGTCAGGCGCATGAGCGCGGAATCAGGGTCGTGATGGACCTGGTGGCCGGCCACTCCTCGGACCAGAATGAATGGTTCCTCCAGTCAAGGGAGGCGCCCGACCTGCGTTACTCCGACTATTACATCTGGCCGGATTTCAAGCCGGAAGAGCCGGCGCAGTCCGGTCCGATGGACTATGCCGCGCTGATGAATTCCAGGGCCAGCCTCGTTCGGAAGTTCGTGGCGACGGACGCTCCGCGCGGACCGTATTATGTCAAGAACTTTTTCGACACCCAGCCTGCACTGAACTTCGGCTTCGCTGACCCTGATCCGACGCATCCCTGGGAGCAGGCGGTCGACGCTCCGGGTCCCATGGCGATGCGCCGGGAACTCAAGAACATTATTTCGTTCTGGATGGACAAAGGTGTGGACGGTTTCCGCGTGGACATGGCGGCCAGCCTCGTGAAGAACGACTTTGACAAGTCCGCCACCATCAAGCTTTGGAAGGATGACTTCACGAAGTGGTTCGACAAGAAGTATCCCGAGGGCATCCTGATCGCCGAGTGGTTCAATCCCGCCCAGTCCGTCGCGGCGGCGGACTTCGACCTGGACTTCTTCTGCCATGACGGCCAGTACAACTACTCCACACTGTTCTTCTATGGCCGCAGGGGCTTCGGTCCGAACGCCACTCCCACAGTCCCATACTTTGACAAGTCCGGCGCCGGTGATTTGAGGACCTGGTACGACCTCTACGCTTATCAGTATAATGCCGTCAAGGGAAAAGGCTATGTGAGCATGCCTTCGGGTAACCACGATTTCAACCGCGTTTGCACCGAGGGCCGCACCACTCCCGATGAGCTCAAGGTTGCAATGACCTTCTTCCTGACGATGCCGGGTGTCCCGTTCATTTACTACGGCGATGAGATCGGACTGAAGCAGAACCCCGACGCTCCGTCCACCGACGGATCAGGAGGCCGCGCCGGATGCCGCATCCCGATGCTTTGGGACGGCACGGCCAATGGCGGATTCTCAACCGCGCCCATCGATAAGATCTACATTCCCCAGGATCCCGATCCGGGCCGCCTGACGGTCGAGAAGGAGGAGAACGACCCCGCGTCGCTCCTGAACTATGTGCGCACGTTACTGAAGCTCCGTAAGGAGGTCAAGGCGCTCGGTGCGGATGCGGACTGGCGTCTGGTAAGCAGCCTTGAGCAGCCTTATCCGATGGTGTATGAACGCAAGCTCGGGCAGGAGCGCTGCTACGTGGTGCTCAACCCGTCCGGAAAACAAGTCAGCGTGACTCTGCCGACAGAGCCTTCAAAGCCGCGGATCATCGCCGGCAGTTACAAGAAATGCACGTACAAGCAGACCAGGAAGGGAGATGTCATCACCCTGTCTCCCGTCTCTGCGGCCATTCTGAGCTTTGAGACCATCCATACCGGTGCGCAGCCACGACAGCCGCAGATCGTGTCCAGGGCGGACAGGTCCACGGTCGAGTTCGTCGTCCGTGACGGCGATCCCCTTTTGATGGACATCTATCAGTTCAAGGACCGGGAAACGGAAAGGAAGCGCCCGGTGTTCATATACTCGTTCGGCGGCGCCTGGGCCATGGGGTCGAGGGTGGATGCGCTGTGCAATCCGCTGTATGACCATCTCTGCGAAAAGGGCTGGGTCTGCGTCGCCATAGATTATCGGCTTGGGGCTGCACGTGGCAGGGAAGGGAAGCCGCTGATTACGCCACCGGAGGGTTACAATCCTTTCCAGTTTGCCATTGACATTGGCGTCGAGGACATCTATGCGGCTACCGCATGGTTGATCAAGCATGCCGATGAGTACAACATCGACCCGGACAAGATTGTCATCAGCGGCAGCAGCGCCGGCGCCATCAACAGCATGAACGCCGAGTATTATCTCTGTACCGGACATAAGATCGCCAGAGAGAATCTTCCGGATGGATTCAACTATGCAGGCGTCATCCCCATGGCGGGCGCTGTCTATCTGACCGGAGAAAACGACACGGAGCTTAAGTGGGACAAGAAACCTTGCCCCATGTGCTTCTTCCACGGTTCGGCGGACCCTACCGTTACATTTGACATGGAACGGAGTCCGAACCGCCACGGTTTCGGGCCCCTCTATGTCAGCCGGCAGCTGGACGCGATGGACGTCCCCTATATGCTCAACGAGTATTCCGAAGGTGATC
>JAEEGK010005312.1_pt1 | contig 31154 bp, 21 predicted proteins | sample 8958771 | NCBI WGS metagenome assembly JAEEGK01 (sample SAMN16246547, study PRJNA631951) | gut metagenome | biome: gut microbiome; feature: rumen; material: SC-attached | host: Bos | place: Iran: Karaj | collected 2018-10
TGTGAACATGATGATTTTTTTTGTGAGATTTGATTGCTGACAAAGACAAATGTTTACCATGTCGAGCAATGATGAAATGAATAGGTTAAAAAGAATCAAACAAAGAAATAATCTCGACGACTCTATTGTGGGATTTCGATTGCGGTTCCTTTGATAATTTTCAATCGTATAAATCTAGACAGATCAAGCCCGACGAAGAAATGGAGCAGTTTGCGTCAGCCGGGGTTCCGACGTTTCAATTGTATCAATTCAGACAGATCAATCCCTACTTTGGTACGCGCTATGCGTACCGGTGCGCTGTTACTCTTGCTTCAATCGTATCAATCCAGACAGATCAATCCCGACAAGTTGGTTCAATTCGCCAACGGCCCCCTTATATATGTTTCAATCGTATCAATCAAGACAGATCAATCCCGACGGTCAAATCCGCGATAAGCTGAGAGATTTAAACAGCTTCGTTTCAATCGTATCAATCAAGCCAGATCAATCCCGACAAAGACATCTTAACAGATGCTTTATGCGGTTTTCAGAAGTTTCAATCGTATCAGTCCAAACAGATCAATCCCAACAGGTGAAACTACCTACAGCGGAATAACAGGTCTGCCGTTTCAATCGTATCAGTCCAAATAGATCAATCCCGACGTTGTTATTCAACGTGTGGATGGCACTTTTGAAACCATGTTTCAATCGTATCAATTCAGACAGATCAATCCCGACTTCATATTTGCTAACTGTACCGATATTTATTGGTACGTTTCAATCGTATCAATCCAAACAGATCAATCCCGACTGCTACCCTCGCGGAGCCAGTCGTGGCGCGGCTCTCAGATGCCGAATGGCGGAACCTGTTTTTGAAAGATTGAAATGATTAAAATTTATACAACAAATTTTGCATATAATTTAATCAATAAATTTTCAATTTTCTAAAAAATCCAGCAAAATCAATGAGTTATAAACATAAAATTTACAAATATCCTAGTGGCGGAACCTCCCTCGATTTTTGCGATTTTTACTGATTATGATCTGGACATTAAATATCTTCTAAAAGTAAAAAACACAATATATTATTGCAACAACATAATATTTGTCGCGTTGAAAAGAAACGCTTATTTTTTACCAAAAAGAAAAAATACCGGAATTTACATTCCAATTATCCAGGATAAGACTTTCAACCAAAGAAAATCTACCTGCAACATCATGAACAAAATGCAGGACGAAAGAGAGACATAGACCAAATTCAGCACCTGGAGAAAAAAACAGTAATCCCTTACATTTGCAGATCGATTTTTCAGACAAACTACCCCATTGCGGATTATTATAAGTTTTACAAAAACACGAACCCCTTGCAGGCCGATATCCAAAAAAATCAGACAAGAACCCCTATATTAGGATCAAATCCTTTACTAAATCTGCAGGATCTACCATTTTTTTAAAGCGAGTATCAGATATAACGGTGATCTTCAAACTACAATAATACACAATCACCTTATACAAAAATTATATCTGTCATGAACAGTAATAACACCGCAAGCTTCGAAAACCCGCCGGCAGTGTTGTCAAATCGACCGGAAATAACATCGGTAACGAAAAGACTATTACTTCATATACAATAAATACTGAATTTGTTAATGAACACACAGTGCGTTAGAAACACTACGCGATAATGTTATCCGAACCGTGAATGTTTAACAACGAGTTTTTTAATATTTCAGAATATTTTTTTGAGATAAATCACTTTCGACCAGATTTTATTCTTCCAGTCAGCACTGTTTCTCACTAAAACAGACAATTTAACCGTTTCACAATTAAAACCACTGCCCGTCTGATAACAATTAATAAAAAAGCAGACCGAACCATAACGGCTCAGCCTGCAGTTTCATCAAATTCAAATGAAAAAATAATTATTTCATTAAATTAATTTCAGTTCCCTTGATTTTATCCTCTTTGCGGCATTCAGTACGGGCACTGTTAAAGGCGGATACGCACTTGGCATAGCCTTTAATCCACTGTGAGCGGTAGATGGCACGCTTCTTGGTAACTGTAGGTTCGAAGTGTTTGTACTTCAGATCTATATTACCGGTGAAAATTTTGCCGTGGGTGGTACCGGTGTCGGATCTTGATTTCCACAGACTCTGGATGGAATCACACAGAGTATTGATATTCTTCAGATAACCGGAGAACGCCTTGTACAGAGCTTCATAGCCGGACAGCTGTTCATACTTCGATTTGGTGATATCCTTGTAGAGTTTTTCAAGCCTGTCATTAATCAGACCGGCCTCGGTTCTGATATTCTCCACATTGGTCTCCAGAGAGTCGTAATCTGATGAATCAAAACCGCGCAGATGGGAATCCATTACTGAAACAGAATTAAATGCATAGTTGAACTGCGGAGAATTCTGATACAGCAGGGAGCCGTCGTAGCTCAAGGCATCCATCGGCTGAGGGATCTTCCCCTGTCTCATCTGACTGACCATGGTATCAGTGTACTTGAGACACTTCTCTATACCAAGGTCGGTTTCCTGCATGATTCTGATAAATGCATCCCCGTTTTCATCCATGTATTTAAAGGAGAAGAACATATCGGAATACAGTTTGAGAGGACTGCCCGCCTCAAACATTCTGTTGGTCAGATCAAGCAGACTGTGCTGGATCTTGATAAAATCCTCAGCATAGAACAGCAGAGCCTGGATCTGGTTGAATTCATTGTCATCAAAGTCGATTTCAAAGATATTCCGCGGGATTTTAGCCGGCAGGATCTCATATTCCATACCCTGCAGTTTAGATCTGGCAACGTCATAGGCATAGATGGTTTCAGCCTTGCCGATTTCAAGATTGTGGGCTGCCGATGCGGCACCTTCATTGAAAACCGCCTTCAGTTTGGAATACTGAACCAGCGGCTTGTTGCCCGAGATAGTGGCAGAGGAAGTTGCCGGAAACATAACTGCAGCTGCAAGAGCCGCCGAAGTAAAACATTTGAGTAATAATTTAAATTTCATTGCAGACTTCCTTAAAATCTTGTGGTGTAATCATCAACATACCAGCGGCCGGCACCCTTCTTAATCAGATAATGCGGATGCGGAGAACCGAGCTGCTTGCCGTTCTGATCATAGGCACGGCTTTCAACCTCCGCTCTCTGTACCGATTCGCCCTGGGTCTTGCGCAGTACATCCTTCTGCTGATCGTCAAGGAAGAAATTCTCCTGATCGTTGCTTTCATCAAATCCGCCGGTGGTGTAAATCTTAGGTTTACCGAAGGTTGCATGGATATATTCATGCAGGAATCTACCCTGATGCAGATCCCAGTGATACTTGATGAGGGAGATTGCGGTCGGGGTCATCTTGCGATCCGGACTGATGCATTCCAGATACAGATCGAAATTCTTCTCCTTGATTGCCATCATGAAAATTTCCATCAGTTTATCCGGGGTGACATTTTGCGGAATACTCTTGACGGTATACCAGCTGTCCTTGATTTTAGCAACTTCATCCTCGCCGATGAACTTGCCGGAGCTTTCAGCATTGGCATCATATACAGCCACCACATGGTCCGGAACCTGCACTGCAACCGGCTCCACCACCCAGCCCATTTCAAATCTGCCGGTCTTGTTTTCTCCCGCGGCCGGAATTTCCGCGGTGATATCAACGATCTTTCCGAGAATGGTGAATTTAGTCACGTCAGCCAGTGATGAATCCACTAGACGGCGGTAGCGTTTGACTGCCTCATACGGTCCCACCCAGTTGCGTCCGTCAAGCTGAACGAAATAATATCCGGTGGAAGGCTTGCCGTGCCAGATATATTCACCGGATCCGCCGTAGAACTGGTTGGCCGGATATTCAACATCCTTAAGCACGACATATGAATCCTTGAGCTCCTCGATACTGATTTTTTTAGGATCAGGGATTGGAAACTCCTTAGTGATAATCTTGTCAGGAGATGCGGCGGAGGATAAGATCCGGTTCCACTCCTGCTCACCTTTGGCGGCGATGGTCTTTCTGAGATTGGCCTCGTCGGTCTTGTATTTGGTCCAGGAAGGATCGACCTCGGTATAGTCGCCCTTGCTCTTCATCAGGGCGGTCTTGGTGCGCTGGAAGAGTTTTTCAACCCCCGGATCATCAGGATAGGTCTGTTTTAAGATTTGAACCCGGTCAAGCGCATCCTTCTTGCTGCGGTAGATGGCCTTGTCGCCGCCGCGCTGCTGCTCAACCTCTTTTTCAAATTCCCTTACATAGTATTCAGCCTGTTTCACCACTTTTTCAAGCTGGGCATCGCTGAGGTTTGGATCTACGGAATAGGCATGTCCGGAGGTCATTGACAGTCCCATGGACAGCATAAAAGTTAAACTCAGGGTCGTTAACTTTAATTTCATTTTAGTTCCTTAATACTGTTTGTTTACAAAATCTGCCTGCAGCAGGCGACGGATCTGTTACTGCAGATCTGAAAGATATCTTGTCCGTTTCTCGGTGGTGAGCCGCTGGCATTTATATACCTGAGCCTGCTCCTTTTCACTGCTCTTCGGGTTGATTTTACCGCAGCTGCTTTCCTTATCCTTAATCCATTTTATCTGTTCACTCTTGATGTCGGTGCGAACCTTTGCCGGAAGTCCCTTCCAGTAGATATTAAGAAGTGCGTCGGAGAGTGTAAAATCAAGTTTTTCCGAGATAAAGGTGTTGTGAATGAGTTCCTGTTCGCTTTCAGCGCCGAGGATCACTCCTTTCATTATATTGACGTAGTCACGGTACTCATCGGTACGCAGATATTCCGGAATTTCGAAATCCTTGAGGAAGATTTCCTGTTCGCCAAGCACACCGAAGGTAACTGCCACATTGGCTGCACTGCCGTGCTCCTTGAATTCATCCGGATTGGACATGGTGCATTTGATGGTATTCTGCTGCGCATCTCTTTCGCATGGGCGCGGAGAATAGCTTCCATAGGTTTCATTGCTCTGGGCTGTGGTCAGCCGGTAGTTTTCATTAAGCAGCATATGACCGGAAAGACTGAAGGTCCCGGTGGAGCTGTCAAATTCCACCAGCACATCCGCATGAACCGGTCTGGCATAGAAATATCCCTTTTCCTCCTCGGTTAATTTCTTTTTTTCAATCGGAATACAGAAATTGCCGTAACTGCCGCGGCAGTAGAAGGTATTGTGATTGTAGAATCTGCCCCGCTCTTCAACTGCAAACAGACCGGTCGGGAAATTAACCGGAGCCTCCGGAGCAACTGCAGGAACATCGAAAAGTCTTTCATCGGCAAGTTCCTCCCCTGCCGCAAAGGAACTGCAGCATGCAAGCACTGCAGCAGTTAAAACTGAAAATTTAATTAATCTGAACATTTTTTTTTGCACAAACTGTAGAATACATACCGCCGGAGCGGTCCGTAAAAACACCCTAATTATACAGAAAACGCAACTGATTAATCCTTATATAGATCCTGCAGTACCTTAAATCTTTATCTTTATCACGTTATTCAGCCTGAAAACAGAAACCAGATCTGCAACATCGCTGCGTTTTTGATTTTCTGTATTAACGGTAGTCAGTCATCACCTTGAGCTGTTTGAGTGTTTCGTCAAGCTGGCACTTGTACATGGCGGTAAGCTGCTCTTCGGATCCCTTCATAAGTACACTGCCGCATTTCTTCTCCTTCTGTTTCACCCACTCAAGCTGGGCTTTTTTATTGCGCGACTGCACTTGTTTCGGCAGAGCCTTCCACACTGCATTGAGATTGCCGTCCACCACCATGAAGGTAAGCTTGCTGCTGATATACATATTGTGCCTGAATTCATCTTCCGGCTCAGGGGTAAGCACGGTATTCAGCAGCTTCTGCGCACAGTCCTGATCGATTCCGGTATCATCGCTTCTGACATCGGTGTTGTCTATGACAAGGCCGTTTTCATCGGGATACAGATAGAAGGTCACACTGGTATACTCGCCGGTCTGATGATTGCGGAAGGGATTAATCAGACTGCATTTCAAGAGTCCGGCATCCTCGCTGTAACCGCATTCTGTTTTCACATAAGGATCCTGACCGTGACGCTCGGCGGTGGTATACAGGCAGTTGTTGAGAACATACAGGTTGCCGGCCGCGGTATATTTACCGGTATTCTGATCTTTCTCAATCAGCAGATCCCCCTTAACCGGAACTCCCTGAATATATTTCTTCTCCTCGTCACTGAGTTTTTTCCGGTTGAGATTTTCGCAGAAGGTAGGTCCGCGATCTATGCAGTTGAAAGTGGTAAAGTTATGAAAATGTCCGTTGTTCTGCACCGCAAATCTGCCGGTAGGAAATTCCCCGGCGCAGGCGGCTGAGGTCAGAAGCACAGCGGCTGTCAGTGCTGCCGCACCGGTATTAAGATATCTGCCTTTCATCGTTAATCCTTTTTGTTGAATATCGTCAGTCAACAATTATAAATGTGATTGAGGCAAAAAAGTACCTGGAGGTTCAAAATATTGAAGCAGCCGGATCCTGGATCAAAAAATGCCCGATCTTGCGAAGGGGCATTTGGACGTTATGAGATTTTTCTTATCTTATTGTATTTTATCCCGCTGCTCTCATTTAAACCGTGAGAACAGTCTGTTTATTTTAACCTGTCACATATTTGGACAGACTGTCGTTAAGTGCTGTAAACTGATTCTTCAGATTATTGGCGGTTTCAGCATAAACGCCGGCATTGGCCAGGATCTCTTCAGCAGAGGTCTCAGCAGTATTAATGTCGGTGGTTACTGCATTAATGAGCTGGTTCTGCTCTTCAGCCGTTTTGGTGATTTCCATGGTCATGACATTAATGTCATTGAAGGAATCTGTAATATTATTAAACAGTTGAGAAGCCTCGTTGGTCATTCCAACCGCCTTGTTGCAGGTATCGATACTTACATTCATAAGTTCGATGGCGCTCTGGTTGGCGGTCAGCAGCTGTTCAATGGTATTCTTGATATCCTCGGTTGCCTTCTGGGTGTTGCTGGACAGGTTTCTAACCTCATCCGCAACCACGGCGAATCCGCGTCCGTGTTCACCGGCACGGGCCGCTTCAATGGCGGCATTGAGCGCCAGCAGATTGGTGTTGCTGGAAATTTCACTGATACTGTTGTTAAGGTTTACAATGGCATCGGTGGATTCGCGCAGTTTGTCCAGAGCATTTCGGGTGCTGTCAAGTTCACCGTTGAGGCTGTTGATGAATCCTGCAACCTCGCCAATGCTCTTTTCCAGTTCATTGCACTCTCTGCTGGTTTCATTGAATTTACGGGAGGCCTCACCCATTTTTGCCGCAACGGAGTCGGTCTGATCTTTAACCGAAATCATCAGACGGCTGTCTGAGTTAAGCAGCTGCATCTGGTTTTTAGAGCTGTCATTGAGGTTGGCACTCTGATTCTTAACTTCATTGGCAATGTCTGTAAGTGAATTGGTTGACTCCTTGAAGGTTCTGATCAGAGCCTCCTGGCTGTCAAGGAACATATTGAAACTGTTTTCAAGTGTACCGATTTCATCTTTGGATCTTACATCGATACGGCTTTGCAGATCTGCTCCGCTTCCCTGTGACACGCTGTTCATGAAACGAACGATAAAGTTAATCGGATCGATCACCTGATAGGCAAGGAATTTACTGAGAACAAATCCGGTAATAATCAGGATAACCAGTGAAATCAGGATAATCATCTGGAAATTGGAGGCTGAGGTGGCAATATGGCTTGCCGGTACCACGAAGGCAAAAATCCACGGGGCGTTCTTAACATTTCTTGCTATCATGTAGAACTGTTTTCCGTCAATATCAACCGCCTGCAGAGAGCCCCCGGAATTTTCGGCTTTCTTAAGCAGATCTGTGGTTAAAGATTTGTTGTATTCGCTTACATCCTTCATGAAAACATCATCGCGGTCGGAGATAATCACCTTGTGATCGTTGGTGTAGAGAATGGTGAAACCGTTTTTCGGAATGGAAATCTTGGCAAGGGAGGTTTTAAGTTCGGAAATCTTCACGTCAGCTGCAACTACACCGCCCTCGGCCATTCTGGCCATACCGATAACGTTCTCGTTGAAGGTGAAATCCTTGTACGGGGAGCTGATCCTTACCATCGGCTGTTTGTCACCCAGCTGGTACCAGGGTCTTTTGCGCGGATCATAGTTGGAGGCGCGGTACTGCTCGACTGTTTTCTTGGTTGAATACATGTCACCTTCCACTTCGGTTCCGTAGTATACACCGCCGAAATTCATCGCCTTGCCGAGCATCAGAATATTTTCACGGTTTTTAAGGTAGTCGGTATTCTGCTGAGCCAGTGTGTCAACAACCTTCATACGGTCGAACAGCCAGGAATCAATAATATTGATACTGTCGTTAACCAGAGACGAGAACATAGCGGCACCGTTTTCAAAATTCTGATTATTGCTTTCACGATCTCTTACCGTAAGGTAACAGCAGATTGTAATCAGTAAAATAATAAACGGTATGAACACCGAAATGAAAATTTTCAGTTTTAGAGATTTACAGCTTAACATTGTACGCTTCCATGCTAGATAAAAATTTTTATTATTATGTATTTGTGGAAACAGAATTTCCTTAAAAATCAGTATTTTATCTAAAATCAACGGCAGTCAGGCGGTGCGTTGCGGCGAATTTGACGGTAGGACAGATGTCACCGTACGCTGTTTAATTCCCGTAAATTTCTATAAAATACGATAATTGTAATTCTATAACATGAATACGATCTAAACTGACACCTAAAAAACACTTTTTAAAACTTGTTAAAAATAATTTGGAGGAACTTCACAATTTTAAAAAATGATAGTTTGACGGAGCTGGAAACATAACGTAACAGACCGGAATGAACAACATGACCTTCTGACCGGCGGGCGTTCCGGAATAACGCAGGCTGAAAACAGACGGATCCTGAAAATTGCAGGACACCGACGGGAAAAAGATCAGGCGGGAAGGTTAATTTTCGTGAAGAAACGACTCCAGATTAAACCGCCGCCTGAAACACAGCGGCGGCAGATTTTGTTTTTACCGGCGAAGCGGAGGGTTCTATCAGATCAGTCTACCTTGCTGCTCAGATATTCGATGCGCTCAAGGGTCATCTCCCTCTGGCAGTTCAACATTTTTATGAGTGCGGCATCACTGCCCTTCATGGTTACTTCACCGCACCGGGCGGCTTTCTTTTTGATCCACTTGATCTGCTCTTTTTTGAGTCCGGCCCTAATATCAGGATCCAGTGACTTCCACAGTTTGTTGATTGCCCCGTTGGTCAGCATAAACTCAAGTTTGGTGGAAAGATACTGACTGTGCTCGAAGGCGCTATCGCTTTCATAGTGAAACTTCGCCTCAGAGAGTTCCCGGGCACAACCTTCATAGGATGGACCGGAGTTTCCCCGCAGATCTACATTGTCAACCTCCAGCGCATCACCGTTGTAGGAGAAGTAAACGGTAATTCCCGCCTGTTCCCCTCTTTCGTCATATTCGTATGGTTCATACAGCATACACTTGAGCAGTTCCGCGTCCCTATTGTATTCACACTGCTGCGGAATATAACTGCCGTAGTTCTTTGAACCCCTGGCGGTGGTCAGATAGCAGGTCCGGAGGATATAGGCATTGCCCGCCAGTGCATATACCCCGTTTTCATAGCGCAGTACGAAATCCGCGGAGATTTCATGACCGTCCGCCACCTTCTGCTCCTCGGCGGTAAGTTTTTCCGAGGCAAGACTGCTGCAGTACTCAGCGCCGTTGCCGGAGCAGGAAAAGGTTTGATAGTTGTGGTAGACCCCGTCGGCCAGGGTGGCATAACGGCCTTCCATAATGGCACCGCTCTCCTGCCCCATGGCGCAGACCGCACCGGCACACATCACTGCGGTAAGGGCGGACAGAGCGTTTATTAAAATTTTTTCAGCTGAAATCATAGTATTTCCCTATATACAACCGGACTTCTGCCAGTGGGTTTCTGACCGGAGTCCGGTTGTTTCCGGTAAAGACAGCCCTGAAATTTTTCTTTTAGTATTCAATGGCCCTTAACATATCAATGCGGATGTCGGTGAATCCCTTCTGGCATTTGAGCATTTCTATAAGTTCTGCATCGGTACCCTTCGAGGTAACCTTGCCGCATTGGCTGTCTTTTTCCTTAATCCACTGGCGCTGGTTGCTCTTGAGTTTGTTTCTGGTTTTCTGATCCAGACTCTTCCACAGCTCGTTAAGAATGCCGTCTGACTTCGCAAACTCAAGTTTAGCTGAGAGATAACTGCTGTGCAGATATTCATCGTTGCTTTCCAGAGCAAATCCGGCACCGTTCAGGGCATTGCTTCTGAATACGTACATCTCATCGGTGTTTCCCCGCAGATCTATATTATCCACGGTCAGGGTGTTTCCGTTATGACTGAAGATAATAAAAATCCCGGCTTCATCACCCCGGGTTTCATATTCGGCGGTATCATAGAACATGCATTTTAACAGTCCGGCATCAGTATTGTAGCTGCACTGCTGTTTGATGTATTTGTCCTCATCGGCAGCTTTTCTGGCGGTTGATAAACTTCCGAACTTAACCAGATCAATCGTGCCGGCAATACTGTATTCGCCGTTCTCGCGGCTTAAAATCAAATCAGAATATATGCCGGTATTGTCCAGCATTTTTTTCTCCTCACTGTTCAGCGCGGATTCATTGATACTGTCGCAGGCGAAAGCCCCTCTGCCGGCGCAGAAAAAGGTATCATAGTTGTAATAGATCCCGTCATCGAAATATGCATATCTGCCTTCCGGTATGTCTGCCGCTTCAGCGCATACGGACGCACTGAGCACACATGCGGCGGCAATCCGGGCCGCCATTACAGTTTTTCTCATCATATTCATTCCATCCTTCTTAAACTGCAGCGTGGTGCTGCAGTCAAATTAAATCCCTCCGGTATATTCAGTATGTTACCGGATCTGTACTATATGATCCTTAATTATTCGGGATCAAATTATCAGTTTCCCGCTGAATTAATTCCGGAAATTTTCAACTCAAAACTGTTTTCAACGGTAAACAGGAAACAGAATTCACCATCAAGCGCCTTTTCTCCTGAATCCTTATTAATAGCAACCGCGGTGAATCTACCGGCTTCAAGATCATCCAGAAACTGCGCAGGTACCATCCCGGCTTCCTTAATTCTATCTCTTACATAGTCATTATCCAGGTAGCGGTGCAGATTGAAATTGTCAAAAACGAGGTACTTCCGGTTCAGAGTATCGAAACTGAGATAAAAAATTTTCTGCGAGGTGTTCACTGTGGCAAATACCAGTCTCGGTAACCGTTCACCTGCTTTGATAAACAGTTCAGGGATCACAGCAGAAAATTCCTTCTGTCGATCTGACAGCGGCTGATCGATGCGCTGATGTTTAGATGTAGCAAAGGTATCACATCCGCGGGCAATCACAGCATTTGTTTTATAATCTATAAAAATCACGAACGGACTGTAGTCACGGTTCCTGGCGGTGGCTGACTGACTGCGGTACATCACTATGCCATGCATCAGAACTGTTTTAAGATAACTGTGATCATTATTCATTTCATAAACATACTCATCGTCATAACCATAATCATCATCATCAACATAATTATCGTAATTAACATAATTACCGTCATCAACATAATCATCGTCATTGACATAATCATCGTCATTGACATAATCATCGTCATTGACATAATTATCGTCATTAACATAATTATCGTCATTAATATCTATATGGCAAGGCAGTTCCTCCACCGGCCAGTCGACCCGTTCAAGTTCACGATCATATACGCTATTTTGAATTTCCCTGGTTTCAATAGTGCCGTCTCTGCTGATTTCCAGCAGTCGCAGCGGCGCTCCGAACTCGATATCACTGCACAGATTGTAGATTTGATCGTTGATTTTAACCGGATGTTCATAGCAGTTGCGGTGGCCGTGGATCATAACTGTATCAGGAAATTTTTGTTTCCATACCTCATAGACCTTTTCAATATCTTCATATCTTCCGCTTCCGAGAATGTAATTGTCCTGACTGATCCTGGTTGACGGTTCTGCCGGTACCCCGCCATGACTGGCAAAATATTTCATATCTTCGAAGGTAAAATATACAAACGGTTCCAGGGACTGATAAAGACGGCTGAGATCCTTAACCTTGAAATGTTGAATAGCCGGCACAGTTTTATTGAGAAAATCCTTTCCTTTAATTATAGAACTTAAATCTGCATCCGGAGTCCCGGATGGCTGTTGCCGGCAGTATATGTAATCCCGCAGATAACGTTCATGGTTGCCCTCAAGCAGAAAAACATTCGGTCTGGTATGAATTTTAAGGAGCAGTTCCAGAACTTCTGCATTCTGGATCCCGCGATCGATATAGTCGCCAAGAAAGATATAGGCATAGTCATCTCTTAATTTGTTATTATTGAAATATTCCTTAAGCGGTTCATAACAGCCGTGAAGATCTCCGATAACCACTACTTTCTGATAATCATCGAGACTGATTTCATAATTTGTATAAACAATCTCCTTAGCCTCATCCGGAGTTATAATTTCCCCAATCGCTTCAAGATCAGATTTATTTTCTAAATGAAACGCAAAACACATACCCCCAATACAAAAGTCATTCATGCGTCTTGAAATATCGCAAAGAGCATTGCGTTTAGAAATTACATCCTCTGAAACATTAGAAAAATCAACTATATATGCACGATAGGCATAGCGTTGAAGTAATTTCTGGTATTTTTTAAACGAATTCGCAAAACAGTGCATGTCATCAACTATGACAAATTCTCCTCTCTGCATTTTTTTTTCGAGTTTGGCAAGCAGTTCTATCTCCACTGTTTCCTTAATTTCCGGAGATGTAATGTATTCTCCGTACATATCTACAACAGGGCCCTGAATGTCATAGCCGATCTGTTTGTAACTCAAGGTATATGGTTCAAGTTGGTGGATGCTTACCCAGGTGGTTTTGCCGCTTAATGACGGTCCGCGTAAAAAAAAGATTATTTTCATTAATAATTTACCTTATGTTTGGGTTATAGTTGTATTAAACCTGCCCGGTAGCATGATCCGGTTAAAAGCAGATAACGCCATCAAATTTAACTGTGCCGGTAGCAGGAAAATAAAAACTTTATGCAAGTTTAATCCTCATTTTTTCCCGGGAAAAACTTATTTCCAGCATTTTCAATTTCCGGGATCACTGTGTTAAGGAGATGTCTTTTCAAAACTGAAACCTGATTTGCTTCAGGCAGAGACAGAATTTCCTTCAGTTTATAATTCTGTATTTCATCATTGCCCTGTTTGTTATGATGAACAGTCAGGTTGCGCAGCTCCTGAATGAAACCCCACGGTTTTCGAACTGTTATATAACAGATCGAAGAAATGGCCCTGTTGAACAGCCCTTCGTCTTTCTTTTTAGATGCAGCAAATATATTTATCAGATTATATTTCCCGCGATTTTTAAGCTCACCTAACTTCGAATTGAGTGCGTCAGCAATACTCTTTATTAAAGGATCGCAGCAATCCTTTGCTTTAACAGCTGATTCGGTCAGTTCGATATTGTTCGGATAATTAGAGAAGATAATATTCTTAATCTGCGTTGCCTGTTCTACCATGGCCTGATAGAGACAGTTTGAAGCTTCTGCAAAGCGGTTGTTCAAAATGTAGTTTCGGGCTTTTTTAGTCATAATCAGATCGAATCTGCCCTTCCCTGCATCATCAATCCATTCAAGACCTGAATAGATGGCTGATTCTACGGTCTTCAACACCGGATCATTAATCCCCTCCCTGATTTTTTCCACTGCCGGATTCAATTTCTCAGCTGCCGCAGTGAACAGAGACAGGGAATCGAGAATGATCCCGTTGCAAAAGTTTACATAATTTTCATAGTCCCGTTTGCGCAGTTCAACTTTAATAAGAGGCTGAAGGAACTGGAGATTACGGGTGCTGATAAACTCGTTGATGGATGACGAATATTCAAGCAGTTTGGCCAGGTTGCGCATATCATACACTTGACCGGCAAGTAATTTTTCATATGGACAGTCAGCCAGAATTTCATCAATTCTGTTTTTCAGATCAGTAAAGTCACTGTCGCTTCCAAGCTGACTCTTCTTCAATCCGTTCAGACTGTTGAAATCCTTTTCGAGCGGTACATCACCGTAAAATATATGCTGCACAGTAATATTTTTGAGTGCTTTAAGATAAAGAACAGCGCAGAGGCTTATAATCGGAATAATTCTGTAACAGTGCGTAATATCGAAGGATACCTGATCGTTAAAATCAACATTATCGAGAATACACTGCAGGATTGCATGCTGGGTATCTGAACTGCTGATGTCATCGCCGGTAACTGCAAAAATAATCTGGAAATGCAGAATATCACGTATTTCAAGGAAAAACTTATTAATGGAGCATACTGAAGCGTGACTGATACTGCCTGAAGCATTCAAATCATCGGAAACAGATTTTTCTATTTCACTTTGCAAAACACAGTACTTTCGGTAAACATCCTGATTATTCTGTTTCATCGGTTCAAAAAATTCTTCTGATAAAGCAGCAAGAATTCTGCTCCAGTTACTGGTTCTGGTTCCGCAAACCACCAGTTTGGTAAGTTTTCTTTCATCGGTTGCATCAACTGACAAAATTTTTTTTGCCAGTGATATACCGATTACTGCAGAATTATCTATATCATAATCGTGTATTTCCCGGTGAAACGGATCAGTATAAATGTAGGAGGTATGACCGTAGTCTCCTGAACCGATAAAGCTGAACATTACATGGCTGACTGAATCTTTAGTTTTTTTCGGTTTTACGTCCAGAGATGCAAAATGGTCAAGCAGCTGTTCCCGTAAATGCTGTTCGTCAAGTCTGCCGCCATCAGCTGAATTCAGGATCCTTGAGATCCTGGTGTCCGGATTATCAAGATTGGCGGTATTGTCCTTGAGATGGATGAACATGGCACGGAAAAGGTCGATGAACTCTTTAAAGGCCGGGTATTCTTTTTTGATCCGGTTTCTTTGTTCCAGTTTATCCTGTCTGTCCTGGCCTGGACATGGGAACTGGTATTCATCTATTGCCGCATAGCAGCTGTTTACAGCGTGCACATAATCATAACATTGCAGATTCATGGCACTGAGCATCTTCAGTGCAACACACTGATTGCCGCGGTTTTGTGAATTTTTGGCAAAATTAACTCCCCACTTGAAAGAATTTTTAAGAACAGCAGCCAGCTGAGGATTTTTTATTTCAGCTGTAATTTTGTCATTATTGGAACTGATCAGTTCAGCCGCTTTCTGATAATCGCAGATATTGAGATAAAAGGATATTTCTCTGAGGATCTCTGCTGTGGTCACGTTATCAGAAGACATTTTGTCATGAAAGATTTCGCTGAAAACTGCAGGATCAGCTGTAACGTTGAATCTGCTCAGCATGGATGCGTCCTTCAGCAGGCTGTATACACTGTCCAGGAAACAGCATTCTGTCTGTTTTATTTTTACGGGTGTCTGAGTGTTTTTTCCCCGGTTGGAGGATGGAAGAACAGCATTGATCTGCTGCAATTTGCTCTGATAAAGCTCACTATCAGTTTCACGCAGATATCTGAGCCTGTTTTTTATATTTTCCAGAAAAGAAAGGCGATCTAAAGGTTCTGTTTTCGGCATGACTTCCGGTGAATAGCAGATTTTTCTGATTTTCAGATTTTCGGTATAGCACAGACTCTGGAAACTGATAAAAACCATGAACGGCATTATTCTGAGTCCGTAGGTAATATCAAGATAAATATTAGGTCTGCTGCTCATCAAATCAGAATTTTTTATTTTGTTCAGCAGTTCAACCTGGCTGTCATAGGATGAGAACTCCTCTGCATGGATAATAAAACGGAAGGTTTTTCCTGCTGAACCGACGGCTGCATTGATATTGTCTTCAAGTTCTTTCAGCAATATTTGAAACTGCTCTGAATTATCTGCCGTTGAATTCAGGTTTTCCGTTATAAGTTTCTGCAGTTCTTTGAAAAAAGGTTGTGTTTCTATAGCTGACAGACTGTTGCGGATTGACTCGTAATCAGGTGAAGTATCAAAAATCTGCTCCGCAGTTTCTTCAAGATAGTCAGGAAGGTCGGTCCAGGAACTGGATCTGGTACCGCAAATCATTATTTTATCAATCTGGACATTGTGATAATGCTGAATGTAATACAGGAATGCCGTGGCGCCGTATTTGCAGAAAACCGTCTGATTCAGTTCTGGGTAATGATAACCGGAAGGCTTATATTGTGCGGCTCCAAGGAAGGAAATAAGAAGGTTTGATTCTGATTCACCGGAGTTGAAATTATTGGAAGTATTGTTATTCATATTTCAAAAATTCCTGCAATTAATAACTTATATGCATCTGATAGTTCATCGACTGCCATTGATTATATCAACTATGGTCTGAGCAAAAAGCGATACATACATAAAATACCAAAAAAGCCTGATATTACTCAGGCTTTAAAACAAATAACAAGGAGATTTAACAAATTCTTTCTTTACAGATCCAGAACATTCTTCATTGAATAAAGTCCTGCATCCATGCCGTCAACCCAGATTGCAGCTCTTACCGCACCGTTGGCAAAAGTCATGCGGCTTGATGCCTTGTGGGTTATTTCAACACGTTCACCGATATCGGCAAACATAACAGTGTGCTCACCTACAATGTCGGCAGCTCTGATGGTTGAGAAACCGATGGTTCCAGGTTTGCGTTCGCCGATAATACCGTCGCGGCTCTTCACTGCAATTTCATCAAGATTTTTGTCCAGTGCTGCAGCAATTACCTTGCCCATGCTAAGAGCGGTACCGGAAGGAGCATCCACCTTGTGGCGGTGATGAGCTTCAATGATTTCAATATCACTGTAGGTACCCATAACCTTGGTGGCCTGTTCCAGCAGATTGAAAACCAGATTCACACCGACACTGAAGTTTGATGCGAATACAATCGCAATCTTCTTCGCAGCTTCATCAATCACAGCCAGCTGCTCATTGCTGAAACCGGTGGTACCGAGAACCAGTGACTTTTTATTTTTTACGCACAGTTCAATATTCTTAATTGAAGGTTCAGGACGGGTGAAATCGATCATAAGATCGAAATCATCGGCAACCTTGGCAAAATCGTCGGTAATAACCACACCGTTTCTGCCCACCCCGGCGATTTCTCCGGCATCGGCTCCGATAACGGAAGAGCCCGGACATTCACTTGCTGCGGCAAGAACGGTATTTTCATTGGCGGTAATTGACTGGATCAGACATTTTCCCATTCTGCCGTTGCAACCGGCAACAGCAATTCTCAGAGGTGTTCTAAGCTGTTCACTCATTTATCTTATTCCTTAGACTTCATAACAATATCAAGAAGTTCAACTTCGAAAATCAGAGTCTGGAACGGTGGAATGCTGCTGCCTGCACCCTGTTCGCCGTAAGCCAGTTTATAAGGAATTACCAGACGGTATTTTGAACCTACATTCATAAGCTGCAGAGCTTCAACCCATCCTTTGATTACACCGTTAACCGGGAATTCGGCAGGTTCACCGCGCTGAACAGATGAATCAAACACATCACCGCTCGGCAGAGTTCCGTGATAATGAACTCTTACGATATCCTTAGGACCTGGTTTTGCACCGCTGCCTTCCTTCAGAATTTCGTACTGCAGACCGGATGCGGTTTCAACTACCTTAGGATTCTTTTTATTTTCTTCGAGGAACTGCTCTTCAAGTTTCTTCTGATGATCTTCAAATTCCTTGGCTCTGAGATCCATTTGAGTCTGAATTTCCACGAAAGCCTTGTTTAATTCAGCCTGATCTACCTGGAGCTGACTTTTGTTAAGGCAGTCCTTTACACCTTCAAGCAGGGCTTCAATGGAAAAATTAGGGAAAGCGTTGAGGTGGGGAAACAGCTGTTTGCCAAACTGATATCCCAGACCGTAACATACTTTCTTTTCTGTTGTTTCAAAATTCATTTATTTTTTTTCCTGTTTATCACTCTTCGATCAACCATATGCCGCAGAAAATATTCCTGATCGTGAACCACGATTTTTCTTACGACACTGTCAAATTTAAATCCGAATTTTTTGTAGAGAGTTTCAGCGCGTTTATTCTGATCAAGAATAAACAGACTCACCACTTCAATCTCCTGCTTCTCGATATCCCTGTAGAGTCTCTTCAGCAGTGCATATCCGATCCCCAGATCCCAGTGGGTCGGATTAACATATAAAGCTTTAATCAGGGCGATTTTCTTCCCTTTGTACACCACCATGCGGGCATAGATGAAACCCAGCAGCAGATGGTCGCGGTAGGCCACATAGAAACTGTAGTCATTCTCCTTGCTGTCAAGACGGCGGGTCCACAGCTCGGTATAAACCTTGAGAGTCGGAACTTTCAGTTCATTGCTGGTAATTTCAGCAAAGGCCTTTTCCTGTGAATATAACTGCAGACAGCAGATTGCATCAAGATCCTTCTTGTTGCCTTTTCTTATTGTATATTCGAACATTGCGGGTGTACTCCATTCTTAAATGCACGATCCCTGAGTTTAACCGAATTGTCCAGCAGGGTTGAAATATATTCAACACGCTTTTCGGTAATCGGGTGCTGTTTCACATAGAAACCCTGATCGTCATCAATATGATTGTTTAAGTATACAAACACGTTGTTGGGATCAAAACCTGCCATGGCAACCAGAGACATGGCCATGCTGTCAGCCTCATCCTCCAGCTCCTTGGTATAGTGGATCAGATCTTTTTCATCTGCAGGTTCACCGGCCAGTGCCATAACCTTGGTAACATAATCCCCCTCATTGGAGCTGAATGCCTCCAGCGGCTTAGATACATAATGCTCCTTCATTCCCATACGTTCATTCAGATGGTCAAGTTCGGAGTGGGCAACTGCATGGGCGATGAAATAGGCGATGACATTCTGATCATAATTGTAATGTTCAAGCGCCGCATCCGAGATAAGCAGCAGTCTGTTTCCGATGGCGGAGATGGTTATACGGTTGGTTCCTGCAACCAGGACCTGCCAGTCGACAAAGGTCTGGTATGCATCCCTCGGCAGATTGCTGAGTACGGCATCTGCAATACACTTGCCTACAATATAAGGCTTTTTAAAATTGGTTTCCCGATACACACGGGTATATGCTTTGGCAAGAGCGGGGTTGAAAGATTTGAGTTCCTTTTCATTCAGCGCACCGTCATAGTAGCGGCCGAACAGATTCTTCTGATTTTTCAGCACTCCGGCGAGATTGCACGAAGACAGCAGTGCCGCAACAACTGTTGTCAGCACAATTTTCTTGAACCTGGAGTTAAACATTGTACGTCCTGTTTTTTTATAATAATAAACTATACTGATGACTGATTTTAATATACGAAACCGCCGGAGCGCCAGCAAATTAACAAAAGATGTTTCATTAATGTGAAAAAGGATCATTCTTGTAGTAAAAAAAGGATGATCCTTCAGCATTCTGCAGTTTAAAAAGGAGCTGTTACTCCTCTCCGGTTACAATCCAGATCTTGAAAAGTTTCTGGGTTTCAGGATCTGCTGCACGGAAAGCCTTCTTCAGGTTTTCAAGAGCGGCCGGGGCAGCTTTGCTCTGCACGGTCTGTTTTACAGTCTGAGGAGCAGCTGCAACTGTGGCAGTAGCGGCAGATGCGGTATTCTGTGCGGCAGAGGTATCGATTTCAATGGTTTTCTGGGTGTCAAGGGTGGCACCGTTGGCATTGGCAACCAGAACCTTGCTGTCTTCCGGATTGCCTGACTGGTAGGCTTTGCCGAGATCTGCAATTTCACGCAGATAGTCGCGGCCGATCTGCAGGCCAGGTTTATGAGGAAGAACAAAAATTTCAGCATCGGTTACAGCATTACCGTCGGAGGTTACCAGGGTTACCACCGGATTGCTGGCATAGGCTTCAGCCTTGTCAAAATTTCTCGGATATTTAAAATTCAGGGAATAATCAACTGACGGATCTTCAATGTTGAAATTGATTACCACCGGTTCGCTGGTTACGATTCTGGTTTCGTGATTGTCGCGGTATGCACCTTCAAAACGCACCACCACCTGGTGACTTCCTGCACCGAGTTCAAACTTTGAAGAATCCTTTATAAATGAGAATGAGGTCTTGGCACCGTCTACATAGTAGAGAACAAATGGTCTCGGGATCGAAAAATTACTTGCCCACAGCGGAGCGGAAATAAAATTAGCGGCGGCTACTGCGGCAACACCGGCAATTTTGCTCAATTTCATACGTTAAACATCCTTTATTATTATAAATTTTTCGGGAAAAACGCCCGCCCAACGTCACATGCAGACAGCTGCCGCAATGTACGTGACAAGTCATACCCTACGTTTTGATTTTACTATTTTTTGCGATCCAGTACAATTTTTTACAATCAATTATTGGCTAATTCGAATGCAACCGGTGTACATGTCTGTAGAACGTTGAGAAAGTCTTATCACACTAATGCAATTTCTGACGTTAAGCAGTCAGTTTGGCTGGTCAAAAGGCCGCGGATCCTGCAAGCACCAATACAGCTGCGGGTTACTCCCGGAGGATCTTGCAGCAGTTCCCAGATGAAATTATGGATGCCTCTTTATGCTAGACCAAGTTAAATGTGCCCGTCTATAGATTTTATTTCAGCTTTTTTCCTACAACGGCGCATTCTTTTTTACAGAAGCAAATACCGTATGAAATAACAGCTTTGATATCGTTCCTTTTTATATACGGATCGGCATATTTCTTTATGAGGATCTGCTCGACGGCATCCTGAGCTGTAAGTACCTTGTCTTCGTTTTCATCTGAAGTCTGTTTTAATTCCAGAATGACGATAGTTCCTATGCTTCTGACAGACTTGATTATCAAATCTATATATCCGTCCCCGGATTCAAAATTTGATTTCTGCTCTTCGATCAGTGAAATACCGTTCACCAGCAGTCCGTTCATAAAACCGTGATAGTAGTTTTCTTTAGGAGCGTTTGTGGCAAAATCCCTGATGGAAACGTATTTACCCAGGAGCGTGTTAAGGTTGTCCTGAACCTTTTCGGCATCACCTTCAAACAATCCTTTTACCAGTTCAGCGGTACTGGATTTCATAACTGAATTGTTCTTAAAGTAATTCAGAATTTTGGATTTAAAGCATTTTCTGATTTCTTCATTAGGAATATAAACACTGTACTCATCACTTTCCGGATTATGGGATTGCGGTTCAAAAGTTAAATATCCGGTATAAAGCAGCAGAGTCCAGAAGTCATTTATGTTGTGATTCTGTAAATCGCCGTAACACAATGATGTTCTTACTTCCGCGGTTATTGATTTACCGTCTAGAAGGTCCTGCATCAGATCAACGTCTTCAGGTTCGATAAAACCCATGAATTCTTCGATTACATCGTTACCACTGGTGTTTATCCAGTAGTTGCCTGCAGTAATGTTTTTGTTTTCTTTTCCGACGGCTTTGTAATTGCCATAGCAGAAAGACATGACATCCCACGGACAGTACATGTGTACGTCACCGAAATAATAACCGTCATAATTATCCCCAACCAATCCATAGTAGTCGGTAAGACCATAATATGATAGAACTTCTTCAGCTTCTTCCTTAGTAAAACCTATTCCACTGGATATATCGTCATCTCCTGAATCAAGAATCGAGCAGACCAGCAGATTGTTAAGTCCGGTAAAAATACTTTCCTTTGCCGCCCTTAAGCATCCGGTAAGCACTGCTCTGCCTAGATACATATTGGTCTTTAATGCATTGCTAAGGAACGGACTGATGATCTCAATCATTTCACGGTAGTAGCCGTTATGGGCCGCCTTGGCGATAGGTACATCATATTCGTCAATGAGCAGAACCGGCTTGATGCCGTGATGTTTATAGAGAAACTTCAGCAGATTGCTTAATGAATTCTTAATTTTGTTTTTGTTTTTGATATCACAGATATAATCCTCATTATCAGCCACGTCTTTAAAGGTTTTGATTTCCGTATCGCTGAGTTTTGGACTGTCTGCCAAATAGTTGAAAGAATTGTACAGATTGAAAATAATACTGCCAAACTGTTCATAGGCACTAATAAAATCATCACCGGAAACAGATTTCAGAGAAATAAAAATTACCGGAAACTTCCCCATGTATTCACTGCAGAATTCCCTATCCTCAAAGATTTTTGTATCCTTGAACCAGTTTTCCTGAAGTGACACATCACCGGGATTTTCGATATTCAGTGACAGAAAGTCATAGAAGGTGGACATGGTAAGAGTTTTACCGAAACGTCTCGGTCTGGTGATAAGCATTACATCAGCCTTGTTTTCCTTAAACACGGTTCTGATAAAAGGAGTCTTGTCAACGTAATAGCAGTCATTTTCAATGAGCTTATGAAATAATTCCGCTCCGATCCCTATAGACTTCAACATTATGTTCCACCTCTGAATACAATTATTCATCACAGCTGAAAAGTTTTTTCTCCGGTCCGCTGCTTACAAAGTGATTGAAACGAAGAAAGACTCTATCTACTTCATTATCCCATAACCCTCTTAATCGTCAACGACAACATCCTAATTTTGATAAGAATATAAGCATAAACTATCTATCGAACTCATCCGAAATATCAACACTTAACTTTTTCCGGAAACGGCAGGCCGTATCACACCTTTTTACAAAAAAATTAATACAAGCGAGTAGTGCTGAGAGGGGAAAACTCCATACCTCAACTGAAAGTTATTATGGTGTGTTTAACTGCTGTAATTGTTCATCATCAATGGAGCACTGTGGATAAGTGTAAAGGAACTCGTATGAAACGAGATCCTTCGTTCCTTTCTCTGGTACATAGTTTAGGGGCTCAATACATCAGCGGTTAATGCAGAAACCATCTGAATTGCATACAGACCAGGTATCGACTTTTTCAAAGTTATTTTTGTAGCCCAATTCGATGAATCTAATTTTTTTGTACGGTGTATCTGCATAGTAAAACACTGAATCTTCAGGAAAAATGATCGGTCTTCCCAGAAGTTTTTTAAGTTTGTTCAGGGCTTTGCTTTCATCTTTATAGATGTATGAATCATAAATTTTTTGGATTGTATCATCTCCACATAGACCAGCAAGCATATCGCCAACCTCGTACATAATTTCATGCGCGATCACCAGGTAATTCTGATGATAGGCTTCGATGATTTTCTCCCCTTCCTCGGTGTGGTTTTCTGCCGGCTCTTTCCAACACACAATGGCATCCGGAAATTCTTCGGCATAGGACTTATATTTTTCACTGTATTCAATCATTGTCATCCTCCGTGTTAACGCGTCTAAGCGTGTTGTTCAATTATTTTTTTCGGCTGACTGCCGTACTTCATATTCAGTGTAGGAAAAATAACATTTGTGTTCACGGCAAAAAAAGTGCGAAGAGAAACTGATTCATGCCATTGTAGCGGTAATTCTGTCACCTAATAACTGATGGGCAGCGGAATTCGATCGCTTGAATGTGTTTTGCGGGTTGGGTTCTACCGGAGTAACGGCAGCACAATGCGGAACCGACAGGCACCTGACTCTACAAAAAAAGTAACAATAAAACTCCGGTTTATGTATAAGGACAGCAGTCAGCAGAGCAGTGCAGCAGTCATCATATGTTTGCATACTTTACTCAATGTCGGTTCTGTCACAGAATCTGTCGGTTTTGTGTACTGTTACATATTTATAAAGATTAAATAGCGGAATATTTTTTATAAATCTTTATTCGGTAATAAACTAGGATTAGGTTAACTGCCGGATGGACTTTTAATATCATGAAGACTGAGTCGTTTACTAAAAAATTTTTCTGTTTCAAATCTCTTATTCAATTTATTCTTCTGTGCATTCTGCTTTTTATGTCGTGGAGCGGTGTTTCCGCCCAGCAGATGAAGGAATGGACCGTTATTGTTTATATGAACGGGGATAACAATCTAAGTCCGATGGCACTTTCGAATATTCACCGGATGGAGCGCGGGGTTCATGACAATGTAAACGTGATCGCCCTGGTTGACGGCTCTGCCCAGTACAGTCGCAATCCGACGGTTCCCTTCGGGGCAAAAATACACATGCTGCAGAAAAACAATGCTCCATACCAGTCGATTGATGACAGCCCGATAACCTCGCCGCTACTGCAGGATCTGGGAGAAATTGATATGAGCCTGCCTGCCAATATTACCGGTTTTATCCAGTATGCTGTAAAGGCTGCTCCGGCCAAACATTATGCTTTTATTCCGTGGAATCACGGAGGCGGCTGGAAAAACCTTCTGAATGATTTTGATGCCGGCACCGGTTTTGCCAGCAAACCGTTCATGACCATCCAGGAATTCGCCCGCGCGATTAAGGACGCCTCCCATGTCCTTCCGAACGGCCGCTTTGATATTCTTATGTTTGATATGTGTCTCATGGGGCAGGCTGATATCATCAATGAGGTTGCAGATCTTGCCGATTATGTAATAGCCTCGCCGCCTGTAAAATGGGCTTTGGCTCCGGCATATGAAAATCTGCTGAGTGTTTTTGACGGCAGACACAGCAGCCGGGAAATTGCAACAGCGATCGTGGATGATTATATCGGTACCATGAATGAAGTCAGCCGGAATTTAGATGGCAAGTATGATTCCGCCATGACTGCCTACGACACCTCAAAAATGGCGGCTCTGACGGCTGCCACCAGAAAACTTACTGCACATCTGCAGTCACTGGTGCAGAGCAGATATTTTGAAATTTCCAAGACGCTGGCATACGCAGGGCATATGATGAAACTTCCGACAGATTTGGAAGTGGGGGCTAACAGTCCGTGGTCAATTAATTTTTCAAGCTGGCTTCATGAACTGGAAGTATCTGTTCCGGGAATAGATCACAAAATTATTGCTGAAGTCCGCAGTGCTCTGTCCGGTCTGGTGGTGAAGTCCGGAACATCAGCAGGGGCTGAGATTCTCGGAGGAACTGCTTTATATTTTCCGATTAACCGTGCCAATACTGTTCCTGAATATTTCAGGACTGGATGGGCTGCCGCAACCGGTCTCGGCAACCTGCTGGAGTCTCTTTTCCAATATCAGGATCTGAACGGCAACAGCAGTCCGAGGATTGAAAACATCCAAATCGGAATTCCTCAGTTGATCCCCGGCCGCAGCGGTAAAAATGCGGACGATTTTAACGTGAAGATCCAGCAGACGGTAAAACCGATGGCAAAGAACGTAATTAAATTTGATGTTGTCGGTGAAAATGTGCTGTGGACCAATATGATCCAGTACACCAGGGTCGGCAACCGCCGCTACAAAAACTTTATGGTGATGCTGATGGATGCCATGAAGGATCACAGCGGAAATGATGCCGAAGAGAGTAATTTCAGTTATTTTTCTCCTGTTTACAATAAGGGAAGAACCTCGTTTATCCGCGAACTGGACGGGATCTGCTACAAGCTTTACAACGGGGTTGAATCAAGAGATATATTTATTGTCAATTCCATGACCGAGTCTGACGAGGATGTTTCATTCGGGTACGGTCTGTATACCGATTCAATGTTGTACGGCAGGGAGACTTTTGTCAAACTTACCTTTGATAACCGGAGCAAACATCTGAAGTCGGTTCTGGCAATTGATCCGCAGACCGGTAACAACATCAGTCCGGTAATACCGCGGCCAGGTTCCCAGATTAAGCCGCGCCTTGAAGTAATGGATGACAACGGCAATACCTACTATGAGTACGGCCAGCCGATTTCATTCTCGGCAAACCAGCTGTTTCTTACTGTGGATCTTCTTCCTGACAACGCGGTTACCGGAACAGTGTTTGTGCTGAACACTGTCAACGGAGCAAAATCTTATGCTGTGTCACCTGAGGTTAAATTTGTTGCAGATCCGCAGCAGCGCCGCATGAAGGATGCCGTAACCGGTGAAACATTGAGAAAATATCTGTTTGATAATTTCTATCTGGTGGAATACGGCCTTAACGGTCTGAATGAGACGCTGATTCTTCCGGTTTTCCAGAACCTTGCCTTCAGTACTGCTGATAACGGGTCCTCTGTTGACTGGGCTCTTAAGGACTCTGACGGTACTCCGGTCAGCCATGGAAAATTCTTTGCTGTTAACGGCGGGGTTGCCATGGGCATGTTCTATTCGCCTTCTTATGAACTGAAGAGAACCTGGTATATGTTCCTGGATCAGAATCAGTATTCGGTTGACTGGTATTCGGTGCAGACACCGTCCGGGGTTCGTTACGGTCTCTATCCTCTGCGTAATCTCAGTGCACAGGTTCTGGAAGGGGAATGGAAATCCGACACTGAAATCTGGAAATTCAGCAACGGACACCTCAACTATGAAAGGATTAAAAAGGGGGAGGAACTCAAAAAGGAGGGTTCATATTCTCTGAAGGGAAATCTGCTTGTTACCGATGGTGCCAGATATCCGCAGTTTGCCGTACATGTTGATCGTGCTGCAGGGAAACTATATCTGATCGCCCGTGACGGTCATTACTCGGTACTCAGCCGTGATCCTTCCACGATTACAGCTCCGGTTTCAGCTGACAAAACCAAACCTGATGTTCCTGCCCCGGCACCGGCTTCAGGAGCACTTGACGGAGTGTATATTAGTGGAGCCGACACCGGTAACGCCAGACTGACTATCAGAAAATTTGAGGGTACGGAATTTTACAGCATGTTCCTTGAGACCAAGGGCCAGGGAAATATCGTATGCAATTTCTCGGTTGCAGGAAATATCATGAATGCCACCTATCCTGACGGTTCCCGTTCAGAGATCAGATTTACCTACGACGGCAGAACCATGGTGCTTTATTTTCCGAATATGCCGCCTCTCAGTCTGACCAGACAGATGTAGAATTATCGAAGGTTGCGGCTAAGGATTGGCAATGAAGAGTGTTGTTTATTTATTGCTTGCTATGGTGATCGGATTCTTCGGTTCTGTCTTTGTACTCGAGAGGATCCTTGAACCGGAGGGAAGTGGAGGAGCTCAGATAAGTCTGTCTGCGCCGGCCGGTGATGCAGGTTCTTTACCGGAGCCGGCAGTGCCTGCTGTTTCTGTGGAAAAGAAGGAATGGACCATCATGGTCTACATGAGTGCCGATAATAATCTTGAGGCAAATGCCATTGCCGATTTTCTTGAAATGGAGCAGGGTATTACCGGTGACATGAATATCATTGTGCTGATGGACCGTCCGAAAAAAGGAATCAATTTTTACGATAATTCCGGACATGCAAAACTTTTCCGCATCAGAAAGGCCCCCGCTTTCAATATTGATCTGGATAAGGGAATCGTACCGCCGGCTCTTTCATCTGAACTTATAAAGGATTACGGGGAGCTTGATCTCAGTGATCCTGATAATCTGTATAATTTTATCAGAACTGCGGTCAGCATTGCCCCGGCTGAACGATACGCCTTTATTCCGTGGAATCACGGTCTTGCCATGATCGGACTTCTGACAGATGATGACGGCGGTAGCGGAAGACCTGGGAAGGCTCTTATCCGTTTGAAAGATTTTTCCGCCACCATGCAGAAAGCGGCAAAGTTGCTTCCAAGGAAAAAATTTGATCTTGTTTATTACTATCTGTGCCTGATGGGACAGATGGATGTAATGGCTGAAACTTATAAATTTGCCGATTATGCCATTGCCTCACCTCCGTCCCTGCCGATGGTCGGCACCGATTTTACCGTTTCACTCAAAAATTTCGCCCCCGGCATTTCCACTGCCGATACCGCAAAGAATGTGGTAAAGGAGACTATTGAGTCCATCAGGACCAATTCCCTGATTAATGGAGCTCTGAGTGCCTATGATCTCAGTGTGGTTCCGGAAATCACCGCCGGTCTGCATGATCTGGCGGCGGAACTGAAGGCCCTTGCCCCTAAATATTTCGGACCGATCAGTAAAACCATGTATCTGGCAACTCATCTGCAGGATCTCGAAAGTGATTTCTTTAACGGGAAAAATTCCTCCTGGTCCATCCGTCTTGATGACTGGCTGGCTAAACTGAAAAAAAATGTACCGGGGATCAGCAGTACACACATCTCACGGCTGCAGGATGCAGTCTCACGTATGGTTCTGGAAACTGCCGCCACAGAAGGTGCCCAGGATTCCAGATTTATCGGCATCTATCTGCCAATTAACCGCCAATTTCTTAATCCTCTGTACGATAAACTTGAATTTTCCCGCAGTTCCGGAATAATGGATTTTCTTAATGAACTTTATACTGCCCAGAAATCTGCAACCCAGGAAAAACCGACGGTTGAAAATATTGAAATCGGTACCTACCGGCTCAGGGACGGCAGTAGCGGACGTTCTGCCGATGATTTCGAGATCAGACCAAAGGATGTGATATCTCCTCTTAGCAAGTATGTAGTCCGGTTTAATGTCAAAGGTACTAATATATCCAGTTCCAAAGTCATGAACCTGGAACTGAAAAACGGAAAAAGAATTATTGATTCCATCCAGCTGGTAACAACAAACCGTATCGATCGTCAGAAAGCGCTAGAGGATGAAACCAACGGATTTTATGCCAGCATTACCCCGGACTACCGGGACGGTGACAACTATCAGGTGCTTGAGGTAAGCGGAGTCAAATACAAATTATACCAGGATGGTAGCAGCGAAGCTTATGATGTCTCCGTGGTAAATATGGCAACATCAAGCCGCACCTATGAAAATCTGTCCTATGTGTATGCCATGTACACGGATGATACGCTCGGCGGTCGTGAATTTCCGGTGGTGCTTAAGTTTTTTAATACCACCCACCAGTTGTATACCATGATGACCGCAGGTCCTTCGGTTACCCAGCTCGTTCCAAGGGTAGGAGGAACGCTGAGACTCGGCCGTATGATTCTTGACGAGAAGGATAATATCACTACAGAGTACGGTGCACCGGTTACTCTCCGATCTCTTCCTTGTCTGACTCTTGATCTGATTGAGGACAATACCCAGATTCAGATGGCTTTCGTGGTCAATACTCTTGATGGGGAAGTGTCAATGTCTATGAGTAAGGCGGTGACGATCAGAACAACTGAAGTTCAGAAAAATATGATTCAGAATACCATGAACAACTGGAGAACATCGCTTACCGGGGTTTATTCAATGCTTCAGTACATAACCTTCGGAAATGAGTTTCTGCCTGTTCCAAATTTCAATATTCTGGTTATCAGATATCTGGACGGAAAGATGTTGTGGGAACTTTATGATTCTAAAAATGAACTGCTCGGTAACGGACTGTATTCATTCAATGATGTAGGGGTGCCGATCCTTCATCTGTTCAAGGACAACGCAGCCAGGGATACGGTGGAAACCTGGTATGCCTTCCTTGAAGGAACCGGGACAGATAAACAGTGGTACCTTGTCAACGAGGTTGACGGGACCAGATCTCTGCTGATTCCGCTGAAACGTTATCAAGATCCCGCTTTTTTGACCGGAAGCTGGCGTTCCAGCAGTGAACTGTGGCATTTTAACAACGGAAAGGTTGAGTATATGCGCCTGAAGGAAAAACTGGTGGCCAAGGGAACCTATACAATTGAAGGTGATATGCTGCATGTAGACAATTTCCCGTTTGACGAGTATGCATTCTATTATGATCATTTGAACGACCAGCTGACTCTGGTTACCCGAGACCATCGTGTATCCGTACTCAGGAGAGTTTCCTCCACCGCGGATATTTCCTCTGGTGATAAACCGTCGGAGCCGGTTGCGGTTCCCGTAGCCAGCGGTCTTGAAGGAAAATGGACCTCCGGCAGTGAAACCGGTAATGCTCGCATGACGGTAACTGCGTTCCCGGGAACTCCGTACTACAGCATGCAGATTATAAGTCAGGGCCAGGGAACGGTGATCTGTTCCTTCTCTGTCAGGGGAAATTCCCTTGACGCCACCTTCCCGAACGGGACCAGAGAGGTGATTAATTTTTCCATGAACGGTCCGGATACAGTTACGCTGTACTTCCCGAACATGCCGCCGATTACTTTTTTCAGAAATTAACTATAGAGGTGTACCGATGAAAAAAATAAAAATGAAATTATTGTTATCAGCAGTTATAGGACTGTCTGTTACCGCCACCGGCATTGCAAACGCCGATATTCTTCCGCTGCCTGGAGCATCCCAGATCAATCCGGCCATGAGTTCAGGTTTTGAACAGCAGCTGCAGGGTGCATGGGCTTCAACACAGGGCGGACATAATGTAATAGTTATCTTCATGAACAATATGATGGGCATTACCTATGACAACATGACGGCCTACGGTACATTTATGATCAGCGGCAACCAGCTGATTTTCAGAGCTCAGACCGGTGAAACCCAGAGCTGGAATTTTACTGTTCAGGGAAATCAGCTGAATCTTGACGGCATGATCCTCCAGCGTCAGCCGATTAATGCCCCGGGACCTAATACAGTACCGGGACCTGCTACACCACCGACCCCTAATACACCACCGACCAATGTTCCTGGCCCTAATCCGACCCCGACTCCTGGTAACGGCGGCGGTGCTCCGTCTGGTGGAATATGGGGGCCAGCTCCAAATCCTGTACCAAATCCTGGACCTAACCCAGGACCTAACCCGGGTTCGACTGACGGTATATGGGGACCTGTACCAAATCCTGGACCTAACCCAGGACCTAACCCGGGTTCGACTGACGGTATATGGGGACCTGGACCAAACCCTGGACCTAATCCTACCCCGAATCCGGGACCTGCAGCCGGATCTGTTATAGATGGTGTCTGGGGTGCACAGTCGCCGAATGGACTCATGCAGTATGCCTTCAGAGGGGGGCAGTATTCTTTCGGCATAAACGGACAGGTAATGGAAACCGGTACCTACTCCTATAATCCTCAGACCGGCGAATGCCAGTTCAGGATCCTTACCGGACAGGCTGCCGGACAGTCTGGTACCAACAGGATCTACGTTCAGGGTAATCAGCTGATTATGGAGTTCCCTAACGGGGCAAAGAATGTTCTTACCAGACAGCAGTAGATCGGATCGTTCTGTTTAATACTAATGCTTAGGGGGAATTTACACAATCTGTGGTATATCCGCCGAAAGGTAATATCCCCCTTTTTTAATAGGTAGGAATAATTTTATGAACAAGACGTTTCTTAATCTGCTACTTGCTGCCGTTGTTATCAGCGGCGCCCACTGTTCCGCGGCAGATCCTGCAGATAATCCTTTCATTTCTGCCATTCCTCTCGGAATAACCGGAACTCTGAGTCAGAATGGGGCCTTGAA